>Ga0099825_1002907_pt1 | contig 22860 bp, 6 predicted proteins | sample SiratroredBW_FD_76838 | JGI IMG/M metagenome (GOLD analysis project Ga0099825, IMG submission 76838) | Root nodule microbial communities of legume samples collected from California, USA - Siratro red BW | ecosystem: Host-associated > Plants > Roots > Nodule | place: USA: California | collected... | reverse complement strand
TGTGGTGAGTCAATTTCTTATTTCTCCGTGTGTGGATCATTGTAATGTATATATTAGTGTGTGTGTGTATATATATATATTAAAGGTTCTCCTGAAAAAGGCTTACTATATGGTCATGTAACCATAGTAAAGTTATATGTTATTCAAATACTGATTGGGTAAGATCTCCGTCTGATAAAAGATCTACTTCTAGATATTGTGTTCTTATTGATGATAATTTGATTTCTTGGAAAAGCAAGAAACAATACGTTGTGGCAAAATCTAGTGCTGAAACAGAACATAGAGCTATGACCTCAGCTACTTGTGAGCTTATTTGGCTTAAACATTTACTTAAAGAATTACAATTTGGAGAGGCCACTCAAATGATACTTATATGTGATAATCAAGTTGACCTTCATATTAGCTTAAGTCCTGTCTTTCATGAAAGAACTAAACATATTGTGATTGATTTGTCATTTCATTCGAGAGAAAATTATATTTGGAGACATCAAGACTGAATTTATTAATTCGAATGATCAGTTAACTGATATTTTTACTAAATCTTTATGAATACCTATAATTGATTATATTTGTAACAAGTTTGGTTCATATAATTTATATGCACCAGTTTTAGGGGGAGTGTTTAGCTTAACCCATATTTTTTATAGTCTGTTACTATTTTTATCTATAAATAAATAGTCTCTATATGTATATTTTACACAAGGAAGATTAATTTATAATCATTTTTCCTTTATTTTAACAGGTTGCAAAATAACAACTCTTAACTTAAGAAACATGTTTCTTAATAACTGAATAAAAAATAATTACTTTTAGTAAATATTCAAGAAGAGTTTAACAAAATATTATAAGTTGTAATATCAACACAAAATTCATGCTAGTTTAAGTGAAGAATCCTCCCAATTTCTTAACAGTATTATAAGATAAGATAAGAAATAGATTCCAAACGTAATAAAAATAAAGTAATCTTAAAGTTTATGGATTAGATCACTTACATGTTTTATAAACCTTCTTTTATTAAAGTTCTCAAATTATATAAGTACTTCATGTGTTAAGTTTTTTTTAACGTATTTATTATTTTTTAAAATGATCTCTCATGCTCTGATCTTTATTATTATTCAAATTAGTTTTCAATATATTCATGATAAAAAGAGTTTATTTGCTTTTTTATAATGGTATAGATACAAATTTTAAACGATCAATTCAAACAAAATTAAGTTAAATTCTATTTTATAATTATATGGAAGTTAAATCAATTAAATCTTACAGTAGTTGAATGACATATTTTCAAAATAAAATTGGAATCAATCCATTCAAAATTATCATATAATAATATTAATATTAAATAAGTATAATTAATTTATTTTATTAATTAAGTGTAATTTTAAAATATTTTATTATTTAAATTTTCATATACTAAATATTACAGTTTATTCTTTTAAAAGATAATCTAAATTGTATTAAAAAAATTTTGAAATTTCAAAATTTAATAAAATAAAACGTTCTTACTTTGATCCATAAGGTCTTCGTCTTTTTTCCATCAGTCACTTATTTGATATCCGATTAGATCTTGCTCCAATTTAATTAAGAGAATATCTGTAGAAAATATCCCAAGTTAAGTGAGTATTGGAATATCGAAAAAAAATTGTAAAGATTTTTTATGTATGAAATTCACTCACTATTTATAAGAGACAAATGACAAACTTTTAGTGGAGAGGTGCAACAACTTTTACAAACTACTGAGATTTATCCATTAACCTCTCGATTCATACCTTTTACTTATAGGACGTCTTCTTGACCGTGTGATACATAAAATATTTTTAAATCTTTGACTCAATTTATCAAATTTAATTTAGCCTAATGAAGGGGATTGACTTAATTCTAAATAAAAAAAATACAGAAATCGTTACATATCAGTATCAGATATTTTTTTTTTTTTAAATTGACGACGAATTTGTCCAATATAACTTTTTCTTTATGAATTTGTATAATAAATAATACTATTAACAAAATTTAATATTTTTCACCTAAAAAAAGTAAAACTAGTGCCAATAATTAAGTTGGTTTACTCTTATTAAATAAAATTAAACATTCATCGTAGTGACCTGCAAGATAAAATGTAATTTATTTTAAACACATTAGATTGAAATGAGTATTGAAACTCGTCAAAGTCAACTCATCCAACAGTTTAAATGCCAACCGCGTAAATTCGATTTTTGAATCCAACAAGCACTTGGGCAATGGACCCATACAATGCCCCGACCCGAATAACTTAACCCGATGACGTGTACCCTAGTTCCTTCCAGCGTCTTCTCCAACACAAAACAGGGTAATAAAACTCATGATTCTCCTTTTGCAGCGGTTCAGGAAGTGTAGTCACTCTGTTGAAATTGAAGGTTCTCACAATAAAACTGTGGAATTAAGGAATGGAAGGGAATGCGAAAAGCGAGCAAATCGTGGATGTAGGATCGGTTGTGGAGGCCGTTTCAGCTGATGACGGCGATGCTCCTCTCTACAGCCTCGAAAGTCTTTGCATGCGATGTGGTGAAAACGTAAGCTTCTCCCCCTTCACCGTGTTCGTTTCTACTTTTTCGCGCGCCTCCTGCGTGGTTAACTCACGGATTCAATTCTCCGTTATTTTTCTTTGCTCGGTGAACGTTGCGAAGTTAGCGCTTTGCTTTCTTCTTCCGCTGCATCAATGCGTTCAACTTGTATTCAATACTTGATTACTTTTACTCCTTTTCTGTCCCTCGTAATGTCTCGGTGAACGTTAGAAGTTTATGACATGCTCATGTGTTTTTTCTTCTTTTCTGTGTCATTGCTTTTAATAGTATATGTACAATGCTCGATTTCTTTTACTCTTTTTTTTTTCTCTTCCCTCGTAATTACTCGGTGAACGTTGGCGAAATTTAAACAATGCACCTTGTTTTGTTCTTTCCCTGCGTCACTGCGTTAAATTTGTATCCAATACACCATTTTTTTGGCTCTTGTTTTTTCCCTCCCCTCTTAATTAGTCGATGAACTTTGTCATGTTCTAAACCATGCAACAGCTTCGATGCGTTTAATTTATGAGCCGGAGGTGTGTTTACTTTATCCTTCAATGCGTTTAGTTGGGGTTTGGGGATTGTGGTGGTGGTAGTGAACACCGCTTTGAACTTACAACTCCTTGAACTGAGGTAATATAGTTTTTATTTTGCCCAAGTTTGTAAAAGTGACTTGTAACAGTACTATTTGTTTAACATAAGCTTTTAGGAGAAATTTAACAATATAATCCATTTTCTAGTTTATTTTAATAATCAAATTTATGATGTGAAGTTTCATGTAATGGGAACTTAATTAAGCTCTTAATTAAATTGTTTTCGTGTATGAGTTGGGAACTAAGGATACGTTTTGATCATATTGAAGGATAGGACAAGACGAATAGTTAGCACTTCGCCCAAGCAACCAAGTTACAAGGAACACTTTTTGTTTTGTCTATGCTATCAGGATGGGTACACTGCAGAAGTGGAATAGGCTAGCACCTGCACAAGCAAAACTATTTGTTGTCTGTTACAATTAGGTGATGTACTGCACTACATGAATAGGTTGCACTCACTACCAAAACATTTTGCTTGCTCTATTGTGTTGGGTCAATGCACTGCACATGTAGAACAGGTTCACAGTCAGCACAAGCAAAACTTGTTGGTTTTGTGTATTGCATCGGTTTGATGCACTGCACATGTAGCATTGGTTCGCACTTAGTGCGGGCAAAACCTTTTTGTTTTGTCAATTGTATCAGGTCGACAGACTCCATCTGTAGAATTGGTTTGCAGTTGGCACAAGCAAAACTTTTTGTTTTTGTCTATTCAACAGGTTGATTTACTGCACTTGTAGATTAGGTTTGTACTTGACACAAGCACAAATTTTAGTTTGTTTACTGTATCTGGTCAATGCACTGCACATGTTGAATTGGTAGCACTTATTGTCTTTGTATCAGGTTGGTGCACTGCACGTGTAGAATAGGTTAGCACTTAGCACCAGGGTTGATGCGCTGCACAGGCATTTTGGCTGTGAACAAGGGTTGATGGTTATTCTTTCTTGGTATTAATGAGACCTATTTGAAGGGTATATCTGACTTTGGGTGGTCTTGTGCATGGAAGTAGAAGTTGCCTGCGCTTAGTTCAACTTTTTTTGAAGAAATAATAATTTATTTTTGTTAGAGTACTAATCGAATAATTAGGATAAAGAAGCAATACTTTCATGGTTCTAATTTATTTACAAGCAACATTGTTACCCGAGTAATTGAGTAATCAATGTTTACACTTTTTTATGTGTTTCATTTTTTGTGTTGTTATATCTACTAGGGCCATGTTAAAAATCAACAAAAACAATTATTTATTACTCAAGAAATGAGTCAAATTCACCCTAAGTCTTAATATTGTATCTTCATCCAAAATTTTTAAATTTTATCATCTGACTTGAATTTCTGTCATGTTTGTCAGGGGATTACAAGATTTTTATTGACTTTAATTCCTCACTTCAGAAAGGTATGTCTTACTCCATTGCTCCATTAGCTCTTGTGATTGGCAAGTGGTTACTGTTTTTGATCCTTCATTTGTAGGTATTGGGATATATCATATATGTAGTTAGATTTCATCTTTATTTCTGTCTTTCCTTATGTTTAGGCATCATTCACTTTTTTTTTTCTCCCTGAGGTTATTTGTTATATATTTCAATTAAATGAATTAGCATCATTGATTCACAAATTACATAATGGATCATATTACATATTGTTATTTTTATCTGCTGTTTCTTTTGTTTTGTCTGTCCATTAGTTTTCTGAAATATAACTCATTGCCACATTTACTTTCCTGTAGATTTTGTTATCAGCTTTTGAATGTCCACATTGTGGTGAGAGGTAAACGGCCCTTTAGTCTATGCCCTCCTCTTGTGCATTGAACATAATTGGTTCCTTTGATCTTCCTCCGAAGTTAATTTTTTTTTTCTTTTGTAATTATTGATTTTATCTGTCAGGAACAATGAAGTACAGTTTGCTGGTGAAATTCAACCACGTGGTTGTCGTTACACTTTGGAGATTCCATCAGGCGAGCAAAAGGTTGGGTTTGTTCAAATTTCAACTCCCCATCCCCAAATGATTATTATAAATGATAGAAGAAAACGTATATGGTCGCTAGATGAATTTTAAAACATGTTGTAGTAGTCAGTGTACATACAATACTGACCTGAATGGAGGTACTCCAATGCCTTTATCAGCTATCTTCTTTCCATTCAGTTAATGTCCATACTGAGGTTCTTGACACTAGTGACTGCGCTAGTTTAAAGGATGATTTTTCATACTTTTGCCGATGTCCTTGTCTTAAATCGTATCCATGTTTAGCTAGAAGCCATTGTTGTTAAATCAATGTTTTCCTTGTGATCATACTATTGTATGAGTTGAACATGCCCATCAACCTTTTCTTTGTCACAACTGCATACCTACACTATGTGATTCCATTGCTGCAATCCTAGTTCAGATTTTTCTTCCCCCTTTTCTCACCATATTTATAAAGGAAATGGTCAAACTGGGATTACAAATGTAATAATGAAGCTAGGAGGCTTTTTGGGAAAATAATATATGCATGTTTGTTATACAAAATAGGGAAAGAAATTGAAAATTTAAATTTGGTAAAACATTGATGCATATACTAGCTATTTTACTAACTAATAGGTATTATTGCATGAAACTGAACCTCCTCCAGGAAATAGCCTTATTGAATAAATTATGGCCAATGTATGCTTACCTGGGATTATCTTATTTTGATTTGTAAGCTTGTCCTTTTTATTTACCGTGATGATAATTTGTTTATACAAGTGTCTAACAAGTTTAATGAATGTAGATGCTAAATCGTCAAGTGGTTAAATCAGAATCTGCTACCATTAAGGTACTCAAATTTGTTTTGTTTATTTTCTTCATATTTATTTAAACTTGTATACTCTATTTCCTATTTAGATTGTAATCTTGAAAATTCTATAGTTCATTGACACCCTGGTTCTTGTCTCTTTGAAGTCTAGGGTTAAGCCACATAGTCTTAGTTGAGTTGATATGATCTACCTACTTACTTGCCTACCTATTTATCTATTTTTGTCTATTTATCTAGATAGATAGATAGAAAGATGGATATTTTTATGAAAGAAACAATTTAAGATGCTGATTCTAAATTTTAGTGACTAATCTGGTTCTATTATTGAAAATTTTACTCTACTTTGTTATAAATTTATTCAAAGGGCACCTTGCTTATGATTTTGCAGATACCTGAACTGGATTTTGAGATTCCACCAGAGGCTCAGCGTGGTAGTCTGTCAACGGTACTTCTGATACATATTTCAATTTGCTTTGTTGTTTCCCATTCTGGCAATGACGGGTTTGCTTGTTCAAATTTTTTTCTGGGTAGGGCAGTGGTTACCCGTTTATTTCTTGTCAGTGAAAATCTCAATTCTCAAGACTGTATTTCTATTTTAAGATGGCTAAAGTTACTCCTCATGTGTATAATCATCTAGTGAAGAAACATGTCAATGTGTCCTTTCTATTTGGTCAAAACAATTGTTGAATTAAAAAGAAGAGAGCTATCCTTCTAGTCTATATTTTTGTTTGTTTGGTTTATTGTAGATTTCTGAAGCTTTACGTCCGACTCTTAATCATATCATAGTTTTGGTAGTTTCTATATGCACCCTTTTGTTTAGTAGCCAGGATGATGCCCATCATGTAAATATTCTTAGTTTCTATAATTAGAAAGCTTGAAAGGAATAATCTGGATGAAAGAAAAATTTTATTCAATTAAAATTAATTGATACAATACATCAACCTCTATATATAAAGTAATTATTACAAAGAGACTCTAGAATCTTCTATAACTTCTAACAAGTTCTAGTAGTACATTAATATCCTACTAACAAGAAGCTTCTAGTAGTACATTTAATATCCTACTAACAACACTCCCCCTCAAGCTGGTGAGTGGATATCTATCATTCTTAGCTTGCATGTGAGATCATGAAATCGTTAAGTGGGAAGACCTTTTGTAAACAAGTTTGCGAACTGAAGCCTAGCCCAGACGGGACATAAGAAGTAGTGATAAAGCCACTATCCAATTTGTCCTTAATAAATTGTTGATCTATCTCTATATGTTTGGTCCTATCATGCTGAACTAGATTGTGAGCCATGCTAATAACTGACTCATTATCACAATAAAGAATCATAGTCCCTTCACATGCCACTTTAAGATCTTTTAGAATAACTCAACCATAACAATTCATGCACCCCATGTGCCATAGCTCAAAATTCAGTCTCTACACTCGACATAGCTACATTTTGTTTCTTACTTATCCCAGTCACCAAATTTCTACCCAAGAGTGGATTTCCTATCTATGAGAGATCCTACATAATTTGCATCAGTAAACCCTTCCTAGACTTGTCTTCAAATATTGAAGGATTCTGTTCACAAATTGTAAATGTCTCTCCCTTGGATCATGCATGAACTGACTAACTACACTTACAACACAGGCTATGTCAGGTCTACTGTGAGCTAACTAAATGAGCTTCCCCACAAGTCTTTGATATTGACCTTTATCCACAATAAAACTGCCTTCACCATTTCTAATTCTATGGTTTTGTTCTACAGGAACTCTAGTGGTCTTGCAATAAATGAATATGCATTTAATAGCTCTAGAATCTAACTTTTCACAAAACCGGCTATGAACATGGACAAACACAACACATTCAAGCACCCGACTATGAAGACTAGAGACGAAAGGAACATGTGGAAAGAAGGAAGACATGGACTTAATGGGACTTGGTTAATAAGATAGGTAGCAGTGAGGATAACCTTACCCCACTAAGATTTAGGGACATTCATCTGGAAAAGGAGTGCCCATGTTACCTCAAGAAGACACCTATCTTTCAGCAATGCCATTTTGTTATGGTGTATCCACACATGTGAATTCATGAAAAACACCATTTTTGGGAAGGAATTTAGACATATCATGATTTATATTCCCTCCTATTCTTAGAACAAGTGTTTAATTAGCTTCCCAAATTGTATTTTTATCATATTGAAGAATTTGACAAATAAGGTAAAAGCTTCAGGTTTTTCTTTTATGAGAAAAATCCGAGTAACACGGGTAGAATCATCAATAAAAGTGGCAAACCATTTAACACCAGATATACTAGAGTTTACTGCAAGCCTGCAAACATCAGAATGAACCAAATCAAGAGGATAAACACTCTTTGTATTATTAGGAGAGGATTTGTGGCATGATGGTGCTTTTCAAGTTGACATATACCACATTTAAATGATCAATAGACTCTTTGGAAAATAAGGAAGCAAACATAGACTTTATATAAAGAAAGGATGGATGTCCTAGACATCAGTGGAAAAGCAAAATTTGATAGGACCTACTAGTAATGCAAGACTGGAGGCACGGGTAGTTTGTCTATTGATGCTATTTTTAGTTGCCAAGTTGTTAAAGCAATACAACCCTCCCTCCTTAACAATTTCAATCGTCCTACCCGTGCAAGATCTTGAAAAGCACAATGAGTGGGATTATAGAACAATTTAGGTCATAAGTAAATTTTTGAACAAAAATAAGGTTATTAGAGAGAGAGTTTTGGAACATAAGAACATCTTTAAGATTGAGAGACGACATAAGAGAAATATTACCATGTCCAGCTATTGGGCTACGAGTCTCATTATCAAGAGTAATGTGATTACCAAGAAGTGAAACATATGATGTTAAAAGATGAGTGAGAGGTCATATGGTCTGTTGCACTAGAGTCTAGAATCCAAGAGTCCTTACATAAATTTTTAAAAACATTAAAAAAGGAATTGTAGTTCTTACGAGTCATGGTTAGAGAGCAAGTATCAGAAGGTAGCTTATTAATAGACTCCTTGAGACGTTCAATTTCAGCATGTAATGTAGGCTTTCTTCTTTAATTGAAGAGGATGAAGGAAAATCAATATAGCTTGGTGGAGTTGCCATGCTAAGATAAATAATAAGAATTCCTTAGTCTCCCTCCTAAGTAAAAGGAAACAATAACAAAAAAAGCTTCGGTGACACTGACAACTCTAGTGACAGTGATGGCTTCAGCAGCGGCAATGGCTTTGATGGCGAAGGGTGGTGGTAGAACCAGCAGTTGGGTGCACTTCAGGCAACCCTAAAAGTACCGTAGCTAAGATGGTAGAGAAGAAATGTGGAAGTAGGGCCTCCAAGATCAGGAGCCCTTATACCAATTTGAAAGAAATAATCCGAATGAAAGATTTTTATTTTAATTGAAACAATACATCAGTCTTTATATATAGAAAACTCTAGTCCTAAAGTAATTAAAAAGAGATCTCTAGAATCTTTTACTGCTTCTAACAACATCTAGTAGTACATTAATTTCCTACTAACAAGAAACTTGTAGTAGTACATTTAATATCCTACTAACAACAAGAAATGTAAATTGTGGACGTCAGAGAATTGGAACTGTTTTGTGAAAATTCATGAACATTGTACGGTTGAAAATTTATAGTCAAATGATTCAACAATATTTTTGTTGTGCAATTGTAGGTGGAAGGGACACTTATGAGAGCAGCTGATGAACTGCAAGCCCTTCAAGATGAACGCAAAGTACTATTTGTTTCTGCGCTATATTTTTTTTCTGATGTATGCATTTCTCTTTAAATAATTTAATTAATGTTATGCTTTCTACTTTCTAGAAAGTGGCTCCAGAGACAGCTGAAGCAATTGATCAGTTCTTGGTGAAACTGCGAGCCTGTGCAACAGGAGAATCAGCCATCACATTTATTCTTGATGATCCTGCCGGAAACAGCTTCATTGAAAACCCGTAAGAGATTATTCCTTGCTGAAGTTTTGTTTTAAAATGAAGTATCTTTTATTAGAGAAGAGATTATAACAATAGAAGTTAAGGTATCCTCGCATACAAGTAAATGTCAAAAGGCATTCAGTGATAACATATGGGGGAACAACGTCCTGGATTTGTTGCTCAAGAGTGGGGTGTGTTTTAGTATGTAAATTGTGTTGATCTCTGTATGGGCTCAAATTTAGTCACGTTGTGCTTCTGCATGACTTTGGATTGGATACATGCCTTTCTGAATCATACCATATTGTATCTTTTAACTTATTTTAAACTTGTCAAGACAAACGTGTAGTTGTTGGTGAGGCAAACTTGTACCCATTTGGTACTTGGTAATATTAGTCCAATGTTTTAGCTGGTACTATTTTAAGTAAATGCTGAACACATTGAATAGGTTTGCACCATCATCTGATCCATCATTGACGATCAAGTTTTATGAGAGAACTCCTGAGCAGCAAGCATCATTGGGATACCTTGTTGATTCTGCACAGACTGAAGGAACTCATGTTGCTGCCCCGGAAGGGGGAGAAGCTGTGACTACTGATCAAGCGAAGAGAGAACCATATGGATCAATTGGGGCAACAGCTGGCCATCGAGCTATTGCACAGAGTAACAGTGCAGAAATTGCTGAAGCCTTGTTTCGATATACTGCACCAGAAGAGGTACAGTTGCTGAACTATATAGTTCTGTATACTGAGCTTTGGCCTTGTTCGTTTGTTCAGTGTCATGTTGCTGCCTTTTCTTGACAGGTGATGACTTTCCCATCTACTTGTGGTGCCTGTGCTGCTAAGTGTGAGACTCGAATGTTTGTCACCAGTATCCTCTTAGCATTTTTCATACTTCCCTTGGGATATTGTTTGATTATGTTACATTTCTTTAGAAGGATTGTCATTTTAAGCTCGATGACAATTATAATTTAAAATTTATTGGGTTAAAGAGGATTTATATTTTGTGTATGCAAGAGTACATAGCTTTGTGGGGTAAAATAAAATTATATAAATTATTGGGGCTTATTTTCTTCCACACGCTGTTGAGCTTAACAATGGACAGATATTCCTTACTTCCAAGAAGTAATTGTTATGGCATCCACATGTGATGTCTGTGGCTACCGCAACTCTGAGGTATGCTGCTTTCTTGAGTGTATCTCTGTCTTTTTAGGGCTGGAATAAATATTAATTTTCACCTTGCAGTTGAAACCTGGTGGACGAATTCCTGAAAAAGGAAAAAAAATTACTCTTTCTGTGAAGAATGTCAATGACCTGAGCCGTGATGTAATAAAGGTCTGTATTTCTTTCCGTGATCTTAACTAATCTCAACCCGTCAGTTTCTTAATTTATATATGTTTAGTGATGAGTAATAGATCTTGTAGTTTATCCTTGCATTTAGAGAGCATATAACTCTTCTTATTTCTAGTATGTAACTACTGCAGATTGGGATCAGTAAAATAAATCTCATTAGAAAAGAAGGTACTTTGGACTTTTGGTTAGAGGTTATAGCCTTCAAATATAGGGAAAAATATAAGCTTCTAAACCTGTTTTGCAGAAAGTGTAAAGTAACTAAGGATAAAAACTAATCATGAGAACTCTTTCAGTGCCATTTTAAATTTTTACTTTGTTCTTCAATTGACATCTCACTTGCATGAAACTAGCATTTTAAGGAGTCAAATTCGCATTTTGGGGTTATCAGAAGCCTTAAATGATTTTTTCATCAAGAGAACCTAGAAACGTTAACATCAACATGTACTGTTTTGAATGATATATCAAAAGTTGTATTGTAATGATAGACATACAGTCTTGCTTGTAAAGATAACCTGTGAAAACTGTCATGATGGTACCTATATAGGCCTGACTATTTAAACATTATTTTATGCAATCTGAAATCTATACATTTTATATCTATTGACTGAGTAGTTTGGTTTGATTAGTCTGATACTGCAAGTGTAAAAGTTCCGGAACTTGACTTGGAGCTGGCAAGCGGAACCCTTGGAGGAATAGTTACAACTGTTGAAGGTTTAATTACAAGAATTTGTGAAAGTAAGTATCTATTCTATCAATCACATAAACTATCATCTAGGCAGCATCCTAATGAGACAGGAGGATTAGGAATCATCTTTGTGAAAAGGAAAGGACATCGTAGTACCCATACACTTTGTTCAGCTTCAATTGTAACAAATGATGAAAACATTTTTCTTTTCAATAGATCTTTCAATTTTCAACCACTCGAACATCATTATTTATTTCTTTCATTCCAAATAATCTATCTCAAATATGTTTTAAAAATCTTCTTAATGCCAAATTTTGTCTGTTTTGGAAGGGTGGAGTTTAAACTGTTCTCTTTTATCATGTTTATATGTTCCTGATCTTGTGGTATGATTAATTGTTAATATAATCTATTTATTTCTGCCAGAATGTATCAATGTAGAATAATATTTTATGTGATTTGCATGTACAGGCCTTGAGAGGGTCCATGGCTTTACTTTTGGAGATAGTCTTGATGAAAATAGTAGAAGCAAGTGGATTGACTTTAAAGCAAGGCTAAACAAGGTAACACGTGACTATTTTATGAGAGTTGGTTTAAATTTCTCCCATATATGTTTACTTTATTATTCTATTTATGAGGTTCTTATTGCAAGTTTTTATATTTATTCTTTACACATTGTGGCTGACTGGGAAAAGAGGGAAGAGGAGCAATACATAACTTCAATCATTGGAAATTCTTTTGTATTTCTAAAATGATCTTGTCTTGTATTTCCGGTTCTCTTTTAGGAGCATATGTTGTCCTGTTTTGTACCTCTTTCGACACCTCACTTTGATAAATTTTTCGTAAAAAAGAAATGGACAACAAAGAGAAAAGGGTCCACGAAATTTTAACCAAATGCATTGTAACAAGAAAGGTCCCTGTCTGAGCAACAAAGACCTGTGGTCATATTCCATGCTACTTTTGAGCTACATCACTTGTTGGATGTTTCTTTAATACCAGCAACTAATAGACTGCATTGGTCTCTTCGTGTCTTTGAATTTGAAGGCTTTGATTTGACTTAACCTATTTAAACTTATTGGTTCAAGGTCTTGGATTCTATTTTTTTTTTAATCTGCATCCTTTCCTTGTATGCAGCTTCTTAGCTTGGAACAAGCTTGGACTCTAATTCTTGACGATGCATTAGCCAATTCTTTTGTAGCACCTGCAACTGATGATCTGAAAGAGGACAATCAATTAGCTTGTAAGTTTTCTAACTCAGACTTCAAGCTATACTCTGTGCAGATAAAGTTCATATTTTCTGAGTTGAAATTGTGAATATCTGTTTTATCCCCTTTCCATTTCCATCTTTACACTTATTTCATTCGTTATTTATATCTTTGGCATCATAGACATGAGAGATTTTTCCTGTCTTTCTCTTTTTCTATACATATGGAAAATTGAAACATCAATTTTTTATTCCTTAAAATATCTTATTCGAGTCAACTATAGGAGCTGCTGGGGATCCCGAATCCAGTATAGACCATCATGTAAATAAACAAACCAACAGAAATAAGTTTATTTCAGACATTTCCCCTTGTTAGGGACTCGTGTTTCAACCTTTTGATTTACAGTGTGCCCTGAGGAGCCAGCATAATTGGATTTATGTGATGAATGTGTCTAATGTGCTGTATGTGTAAATATGATTCTGATTGTTTAATGTTGTGTTTCTCTGCACTGTGATGCATAGTTTTTCATGTAAATATATTCATGTCTTGTGGTTTTCTGTTTGGCAATTTCGATAACATGGTATTTCTCCAGTTGAGGAATACGAGAGGTCATGGGAACAAAATGAAGAATTAGGTCTGAATGATATGGACACCTCTTCTGCCGAAGTTGGTGATGCACCAACCAATACTTCTAAAACTGATTGAACATCATGTAATTTCCTCTCCTCATCCCAACCAAAACAAATGGAAGTATTTTTGTGATAGTTTGATATCATTGAGAGAGAAGAATGGAAAAGTCTGTTGTCTTGAGCCTCACTGTCTTATTTATTATATAATGTAAGCCCATTAACTTGTATCATCCCTCTAGAATAATTGTCTGAGAGATGTAACCTCTTGCGAGTTAGTAAGTTAATTGCTTTTTATTTTTATTTTTATTTTTATTTTTCTGGTTTTGTGGTCACCTGATATTGTTTCTTAGAGATTTTTTTTTATTCTTTCCCCTTTTTAGCATAGGGGGGATAATTACCAGAGGTTGTAATCAGTGAATGTGAATATTAGTAATTTTAGTATCAAGAAATATACACTATAGTTAGATTTTTAAGTATGTCGATTAAGGATTGGTTGTATATTGAAAATATTCATGGTTAGTAATTAAGAAGGAAGGTAAAGAAAAACAGTAAATTAATTACCAGCCATGAATATTCTCAAAGGTGATGAAAGAGACGTGGTGGAATATTATCAGAGGTGAAGTTAGTAATTAAAGATTTTGTTATAACTAATCTCTATTAATTTTAAGAGTGATTATACTTTGACAATCATTCGGCCATACATTCACTTTACAACATGTTTACTTTATAACTTAAATGGCTTGTAAAAAATATTTCTGCGTGATGATTGTATGCCAATTGTTTCTTAATTTTAAATAACATGACATAAATATTTTATTGAGAATAGTGTTCTCACATGTTACAAAATGTCGACAGGGGCTAAAATTATGAGCATATTACTTAAAATTAGAAAATTTTAAATTTTGCCTAAAATCTCAGTTTATCTTTTTTATTTTTAAGTTTATATAATTTAATTTTAAATTAAGAAGTTGATTTTATTTTTGTTCTATATTTTTCTTGATTTTATTTTGAAAAAATTTATCAAAATAACTTTATTATTATTTTATTATAAAAATTTATCTATAACTCGTTTCCTCTGAAGCAGTAGAGGAAAATTAACATTAAATATCAATAATAATTTTCCTAAGGAATATAATTTATCTCTTTTTTTCTCTTGTGGATTTTTTTTTCTCTTTTCACTCTTACCTATTCTACTAATGATTGGTTAAAGTTAATGTCATAAATTATTTTTAATACTTTAACGAAAAGTAATTTAAACCAAATATATATTTTTTTTTCACGTAGGAGTAAAACATTCCATTACTTAAATCTATAGTTATAACTTTTGTTTTGTAATAATATTAAACACATTTTGAGAAGTATATAGAAGAAATTAAATGAATTATTACAAGAAAACTTATAAGAGAGTTGAAGAATGAAATCAAATAGTCTTATTTCAAAGAGAAGATGTTACAAAACACATTCTGCCTTCACATGTACTGATGACTTCTTTATTTTATATATACAATAGAACAATCATATAAGAAGCCAAATAGCCGACAAATTTTACATAAGATCTTATTGTTATGAGTTTTTTTTTATGGTTAACCTTTTCTAGAGATTTTTGCCGATATTTATTGTTATTCCATCTTAATAATATATATCTTCATTTTATATATATAGATTAGATAGAGAAGATTTTACTATTAGGTTGAGATGATTCTCCTTCAGAATTGACTTGTATTTAAATTATTTTTTTAATTATTAATTTTTTTTAAGATGTAAATGTTATGGCTAGTATTATTCTTTGCTTCTCTACCAAAAATAATGCTTCCTTGCTGTGGTGGCTCCTTAGGGAAGAGTTGCTAATTTTTTTTTTTTAATTTCTTTTCTTTGCTAGTTAACTCATTATTGAACTTTTTCTACTACTTTATCATTTTGCGGGTTAACACTTTTATCTCTGCTCATTCGTTCGTACGGATGTACTAAAGTATAATTTCACGCTAAAATCCAATTATGGACTGAAATGCTACAAAATAAATTAACGTTCATAAACAGTAGTTGACAAATAATATTAAACACAAACACATTTTGAAATATATATGAAAGAGATTAAATGAATTATTGCAAAAGATCTTATGAAAGAGTTGAAGAAAGACAAAGAACTTTCATAACTCCAGAAGTTTTATTTTAGAGAGAAGATGTTAGTAATCACGCTCTCCCTCACATGTGCTGGAAACCACTTCTCTTTATATCTACAATAGAACGATCATACAAGAAACCAAATAACCTACGAACTTAATATCTTACTCCTATTATTTAAGTCCACTCTTGGCAAGGTTGTGCTGAGTGTAGAATGTATGGTATGAGTCATTTAGTCTTTTACCAGCAAATTCTTCATGCCCCACATTATCAATGCATGTATATAGAGTTTAATGGTGTTCTCTGTCCAGTTGGTGATACTTTTACCAAATCAAGACAGTGAGTTACAATGAAGATGTTTTTATGCCCCGTTGTCATAGCAAACAAGTCCTTGTTGAACAACTTGAATTTCATTGCACATTTGAGGTTGTAAGCCCTCATGCAAGGCATTCCATATCTTTGTGTTGCATGACCTTTCTCATGACCTCTACCCATGGTTTATGATGCCAATGAACATATACAATCCAACTTGCCAACGAGTGATATATTTGCATGCCAAGATCACCCTCTAACTTTTTATTTATAATGTCTTCAGTTTACTATATCACAGCCCTTTTTTGATGAGCCTGACCATAACATGTTCCTAGTACATTTGTCAAGCTGAGGTGGCCAAAATGGTTGCATTGTATATATATATATATATATTGTGGTAGAAACAAACACTGACTTTGCCAAGCATAATCTTCTCGGTTTGCTCCGCAAATTGTTTTTCCAAGAGGTTAGGCGATTTTGAACCTTCTCTACCACCTAAAAGAAATCAGCTTTGGTAACTCTAGTAGACATAATTTTGTAACCAAATTATCTTTATCAGCATTGAAAGCAGTTTTCTAACATATTTGGAATTCTGAAAATTAAACTTAAGGCCCAACTGGCGACTTTCTAGAGTAGAAGATACACTGCATGTGTTGCACATTACCCCTGCAAAATAAAGAACATCACCTGCAACAAAAAGGTGAGTCAAGGGTGGGCCACCTCTAGATATAGGTACACCATTTCATTAATATGAATTGCCAACTTTTGCATGCAGAGAATAAAGAGATAGGTGCCCTATCTGGTATCAAACTTCCCAACCTAATACCATTCCAGAGGATGGAAAGTGTTGCTCCTGTAACACCCCACATGATCAAATTGATTATCCATCCTGAAAACCCAAATTCAGAAAGAGTGAATTGACCTTCATAACTGCTAGTCCTGGTTGAATTTGATGATTTTGGACATGGTTTAAAACCTCTTCAGCTAGCATAGAGTTATTACCAGTGCCTCGACCCCAAATGAAGCTCCCTTGAAAAGGGCCTATAAGATCTTTCAGAAAAGGCCGAAGACAAACTAACAAGAACTTTTGTTATGACCTTACATTTCACAGACCTGTAGGTCTAAACTCCTGCAAAGTAGTGAGGTGGTCCATTTTAGAAATAAGAACAAGGAGAACCTCCAACATGGTTGGATCCACCATCCCATCAATGAAGGCCATGTGATAAAGATCCTTATGAAGTTCAAACAGCTTTTAAATGGTATGTTAAGTGCTTTGACACACATCTGTCAATTACATATGTACGATAAATGACAAAATAAAAAACAATTTTTTTTTTGTCTCTGACCTAGTTATGAGACGATTGCAATATAATATTAATAGAAAAAATACAATATGTTTTAAAAATTTATAAATTTATTATGAAAGTTTATATTATATTATAAAAATAAAGAATAAATTTTATATAATCAGAAATATTTAAATTATATATGTATTATTAGAAATGTTATTTTTATATTAGGTAACAATAAATTTATATTGTTATATTTGACTAATTATAATAATAGATGATTGTGAATTTATGAAACTTTATATATATATATATATATATATATATTGGGGGTGGGGGAGGGGGAGGGGTGTGTGAGTGTGTGTTTGCATGTGTTACATTTGGAAGAATATACATGTCCTGACACTATCTATAGTACATAGATTCTTACTAATAATGTTCTAGTATTACTTGAAGAATTAAGGTTGAAATCCATTTGGACTACGAGTCGCAAAGGTTTCATACCTATGACTTCACCAATTTTGATTGAGTCGTAAGGGTTTCACTTAGATTTTTTTTAGTTCAATTTTGGTTGAGGTGTCATCGACTTGATTAATACCGAGACATTGTTGGGATGACTACGTTTGAGTTGAGGTTGACTAAGATATTTTTTATTAATGTTAATAAGAGTTATTTTGTGATTTAAGTTGTTAATTTGTTTTTGTTATAAACTACTATTATTTCTTACTCGATATTAGTTAGAGTTTTTTTTTGTCGATATTTGTAGTGATTTTTTTTATCACCAACAAAGATGTACTTTTTTTTGTCAATAATTTGCTAGGATTTCTTTTGTAATCTAGGAAATTTTCAACCAACACTAATTATGATTATTGTTTTACTCGGTGTGAATTTGAATTGGGAAAATTTCTCGACCGAAATTTATAAAAGAAAATCGACAAAAGTCCATAACAGTCAAACTTGATGCATCCATGGAAGAGAAGGCTGAGAAAATTGTTAGAGAATACCCACAATGCGATTGTTCTTAGCCTTGGTGATAAAGTGTTGAGGAAAAAAACTATTTAGACACCAATTTTTAGGTACCAAATAAAATGGTTGTTAATTGTGACCAAAATAGCCACCAAATTAAGTTTTAGTTGCTAAATAACTACAAAATAAAAGTCATTGTTAAGTCAAGATAATTGGTATCTAATATTAACTACCAAAATTTTAGTTACTTATACCATTAGATTCTAAATTAATATCTAATTAAGTTAGACACTAATTTAGAATCTAATAGTATAAGTGGCTAAAACCTTGGTAACTAATGTTATATATCAATTATCTTGACTTAATTAGTCACTAAATTCAATCATTACTTTTATCTTGTAGTTATTTACCAACCAAAACCCAATTTGGTGATAACTTTAGTCACAATTAGCAACCATTTTATTTGGTAGTTAAAAATTGATGTCTAAATAACCTTTTTCTTGTAGTAGGTAAACCGTCTCTGTTTGAAGCTAACATTGTACTCAAGTAAGATGAGTAGGCAATTAGTGAACAACTGGATAAATTCAACAAGTTAATCCTTGATTGAGAAAACATTGATGTGCAAATTGATGATGAGGATCAGACAATGTTGTTGTGTTCGTTACCTAAGACACATGTTCACTTCAATGAGACCTTGTTGTACGGAAGGAAGACTCTCTCTCTCTCTTAAAGAGGTTCAAGCTACTCTAAGCTATAAGGAGTTGAATGAGAAATTTGAAGTAAAGGTGTTTGATGTTGGAGATGGCCTTGTAGCAAGGAGTAAATCGTCTACCAATGATAATAAAGGAGGTAGAAGGAGGTCAAAGAATGATAGAAATGCATCTTCTATAAGATATTACCATTACAAGAAGGAAGAACACATCAGAAGGTTTTGTCCAGAGAGACAGAGGAAGGCTACCAACCTTAACAGACTAACTAGGTTTGGCAAATAATCTAATGAACCATTTGTGTCTAATAAAGCAACTCTGGTAGAAGACGGTTATGAATCATCAAAGGTCCTTATGGTGTCAAGCAGTGTTAATGATTGTGAATGGATAATGGACTCTAGATATTCATTCCACATGACACTTATTACATGGTATATCACACACAAGAGAATCAATCATGCTCAATTGAATTGCTTTTTGGTGATTTTTTTTTACAATTTTTAAGATTGTGAATTGATTTTCGCTTCCTTAATGATAATAAACTTTTACTAAAAATTATTACAAAATTTTCATAACTTTTTAGGAAAATCACATAGAAGATGGAGTCACCTTCATGCCTTTACATGATATATAATTGTTTCTTCAAGTAGTGACAATTATAAGTAACTTTATCATGTACCTACGTTATAAAACCTTGTCGATTATCTTTTCTCAAAAAATTTCTCGTAAGACTTCATCATCACCTGATGATAATAATATTATGTTATGTACCTTACTAATTTTCACACTCTTTTGTGCATAACTTTGATTTAGAGTTATATTTAAGACAATTCCATAACTTTGATTCTCTTTACAATACCAATTCACATTTTTGTTATATGAGGAAACTAACTTCTTTATCTCTTATGAGTTGAAGTTATTTTCTTTTAATAAATTTTTCAATGTCAAACTTTATGTTTATCATAACTTTAATATCATAAAAATTTATGTAATGTAAACTTTAGAATAAAAATTTTATTTACTAAAAAAATTATGTACAAGGTAACTCTATCAAGACTTTATTCTATAAAAAAAGTAATTCTCGTTAATTTTTTTTTTCGAAAAAACATATTTATATTACAAAAGTTTGCTGAACAATTAACTTGTAGTTTAATATCATCTATTTTATTATTGTCTTTATTTATTTAAAAAAAAATACTAAGAAAAAGAATAAGAGTCTCATAAAACTTAAAAAGTAATTTAATCACGATATATGGATCACCTTTAACCTGAAAAATTTTCTTATCCAGAATCCAAAGAAATCGCATTCTTCATGAGATTATATCGTTGAGATTTTTAAAGAAAAATACATTACTCTCCTTTTAAACAAGTGTTGCTGAATATTATTTTTTTTCTCACCAGTGTGAAAATTTATTTGCCCGGTTACAATGTTTCCATCTTTTGTGACATATTTTCTTCTACTTTTCCTTTTCAAATTAATCGTTTGCTCTTATATGTTATATGTGGTTGAAAAGTTATTTCAATCATTCAAATTTCATTTGAATAAAAGTGGTACTTCTTGGTTTTTATTTCTCTTTTTGAATTCAAACATGAATCCAATTCACGTGTTCTTACCAACGGGCCCTCTTATGTTTCTTAAATACTAAACAATTTTTTACACTGATAATTTTCTATATTACATTTCATAACAACTTAAGAATATTGAGATGTAGAACATATCGTCATTTTAAACCAAATTAACATTAAACAATAATTCAACAATATTCAAAAAAATTAGTTACAATTATAACTGAGAGACTGAAAATGAAGTGTTTATTAGGATTACAAGAACATTTAACCTAAAAATTAATATTATTATTATTTTAGTGAATGTCAGAAAATTGAGATGTCATTGTTGTAGTTGGATTAGCAGGTGCAGTCAGGAGGGTGAGTTGGATGTTTCGAATTGAAAGGACCAATGTAAATAAATAAAATAAATTACTATTTCTTTCATTTTCTACTCTTTTTTTTTTCTGCACTCTTCAATGTCATCGTAACGCCAACGCCACCACGCGATTATCTAAAAGTAAAACTTCGCAATTTCATTATTTAAAATTTATTGGAATAATTAATTAAATTAATTTAAAAAATAATTATAATTAATAACTATGTTTAATCTGGACGCATTAAGCGCCACATCAGAGTTATCACCTGCTTTATAAGCTTCGTAAACTCTTTTCTTTTTCCTCACTCATCATTTCTCTTCCTCCCCACATTCTCTCTAAAAAGAAAGGAAGAGAAAAGAAAGGAAAAGAAAAGAAAAGAAAAAGAAGAGAGTGTAGGTGGGGAGAAGGCACTGCACACAGATCTGGGAGAAGAAGATGGGGCACAACCAGAACCAGAGATCTCTGATCTACGCGTTCGTCTCTCGCGGCACCGTGATTCTTGCCGAGTACACCGAATTCAGCGGCAACTTCAACACCATCGCGTTTCAGTGCCTCCAGAAGCTTCCTGCCTCCAACAATAAATTCACCTACAACTGCGACGGCCACACCTTCAATTACCTCGTCGACAACGGATTCAGTGAGTGCTTCTCGTGTTGATCGATTTAAGAGAAATTCAATTCGAACAAACGCGCTTTAGTGAAATGAATTGAAATTAAATTAAACGAAATGAAATGAAATTAATGTTGCTCTGAATTGTTTTCGATGGTGAATTGAAAGTATCTGTCACTTGCACTCGCTTTGTGTAGCGTATTGTGTTGTTGCGGATGAGTCGATTGGGAGACAGGTGCCTGTGGCTTTTCTGGAGCGCGTGAAGGATGATTTTCTTGCCAAGTACGGCGGCGGGAAGGCGGCGACGGCAGCCGCTAACAGCCTGAACAAGGAATTCGGGTATTGAGTTTCTGCTGTGTGAGCTTGATAATGCCAGATTTGTTGTGATTGTGATTTGTATTGGTTGTAAGCGGTCTGATTTGTGATTGGTGCAGGTCCAAGTTGAAGGAGCATATGCAGTACTGTGTTGAGCACCCTGAAGAGATAAGCAAGCTTGCTAAGGTGAAAGCTCAGGTTTCTGAAGTTAAAGGTGTCATGATGGAGAACATTGAGAAGGTAAAGATGCACATTCAGAAGAGTGTAGTGCGTAAATTAAATAGATCTAGCATTCATTTTTGTAGGTCAAGTTTAGTTCTAATTAGAAAGTTCAAGAGTTGTGTGTTAGAGGGAGCTATAATTGTGGTTTTGTTTGAACTTCTTTATAATAAAGACAATGGGATCTTTGAGAAAACTTAAACCTCATGTATAGCAGTGTTAAAATAGTCTGGCCAGCATTCTTTTGAATATACGGAATTGTGCTCGTGCCGTATTGCAGATAGAGTGTTTAGAATGGCACGGTTCAAAACAAACCGACTTTGAACTGCCTTGATATGTGCATGAACCGGGCAACTCCCACATATCAACACATTGTTATATTTATTTCTGGCCAATTTTCATAGAAAAAAAGTAAATGCAAATTTAGATAAGTTTAAACTCTTAAATGAAAAGAACTTAAATGAATACTACTGAATGCACCTTTATAAATTATTAGAGTCCATTGCTTTAATTCTTATGAGTCGGATCTTCACATATGGGGTTGTTCCAGGAATGTATAAGATCTAATGAGAAAAACTATTGGATCCAATCTCAGAAGTTTTTTTTTTTTTTTTTTTTTTTTTTTTTTTTTCCCCACATTTTTTTTTTTTTTATTTTATTTTTTTTTTTTTTTTATTTTAAATTTTTTTTTTTTTTT
>Ga0099825_1002905_pt1 | contig 22860 bp, 10 predicted proteins | sample SiratroredBW_FD_76838 | JGI IMG/M metagenome (GOLD analysis project Ga0099825, IMG submission 76838) | Root nodule microbial communities of legume samples collected from California, USA - Siratro red BW | ecosystem: Host-associated > Plants > Roots > Nodule | place: USA: California | collected... | reverse complement strand
TCTTTTTATTTTAATATATATATTTATAATATAAATATATTATTTTTATTATATATAATAATTAAATAAATTTTATATATATATATATATATATATATATATATATATATATATATATATATATATATATATATTGAAGCATAAGTTTGATTAATTGTATAATAGGTACTGTAAAATATGTAGTTATGTTGTAGAATAATTATAAAAAAAAAAAATAAAGCTCTTTTTACAATTAAATTTATGGATAAAAAAAAATTACCTAATAAGTCATATTCTATGCATATAATTCGCTTTTGCCAAATTATCTAGTAATGAAAGTGAATTCTTATACTTAATATTATATTATTAAAAATAAAAATGTTGGAAGTTATAGTTAAAATCTTGATAGCTAATGTTAGGTACCAATTATTTTGACTTAATTGGTCACTAAATTCAATCATTACTTTTATTTTGTAGTATTTAGCAATAAAAAACCTATTTTGGTGATTATTTTGGTCACAATTAGTAACCATTTTATTTGTTAGCTAAAAATTGATGTCTAAATAGTTTTTTTTTCTTGTAGTGCACAGAGCTAAAGACTTTATCGAAGGATTATCAGAAGTTTGGGCATATTTGGATCCCAATAAGACATTTGAGCTCAAATTCAATCTTGAAGAGATCACTCTAGAGTATAATAAACATAAAAAGACACAATAACTCTATTTGAAAAAATTTTACAATATAGTTAGGAATTTATTTTGGGCCAAGTAGAATAGGATTTTAGGCTTTGTATTTGGGTCATACATAGGTTAGGTTTTATACGAAGTTTACATAAGAAGCAAGGGTGCCAAGGTAGGGGAAATAACTTGGGTGTCAAGCTAGGGTTGAGTTAGGGTATGGAGGGCTCATTACATGTGTGTCACATGGCAACCTCTCATTTGAGAGGAATTTGTGCCTTATGCTCCAAGTTAGGGTTAAGGGAAGCTTCTCCAACAAGTTAGGGTTTTTATAAAACTTTCATTACAAGCTAGATGAATTCCAATAAATAGGAGTGTCATGCTTTATAAATTTAAACTTATTGTTATGTTATCCAAATTTGGGAGCTTCCACCTATCTCAAAGTTCTCTCTAGAGTAGTCTCTTTTCTATACCACTTCTAGACTCCTCCTAGTATGTTGACCTAATCTTACTTAGAACTCAAACACTTTTCCATCTCAAATCGTGACATAATATATCCTTCTTCATATTTCCACCATATTCAATCATTTTAATGTAAAAGGAAATCAAAGAAAAATCAACAAGAGAATAAGAAATAGAAGTTGATGCAAGCTAACTTGCATCACAAGATATATTATGAGTGGCTCCTTGAGGAAAAGGCACATTGTTTGTTCCTTGATTTAAGGAGTTATTTGGAGAAGCACATGAACTTCTCCAAGAGACATAAAAGTGGCACCTATGATCTTGAAAGGCCGAATAAAGAAATTTCAACTATCACATGTGACTCGAAAGTGATATGTATTAAACCCTAAACCCAAAACTCTCCATGTGTTCCTTTATGTTTTGAAAGGTCCATCATGTGTCTTTTAAGAGTGACTCTTGAATTGTAGAATAGGCCAAGTAATATTTTATAATCTTAGAGTTTACAAAATTAATTACCTCCTAATTTTTTCTAGCTTTTTTCTTTCTCTTGTTAATATTTCTTGAAATTTATTCTTTATTATTTTTCTTTGTGATGCTTCTTTTTATTTATTCTTGAAGGTCATTTTCTTTTTATTCATTAGAGTCTTCTCCAATCATATTTACATCACAAACTCATCTACTATTTGTTTTAGTGTCTAGCGTAGCATGCATCAACTTTTGCGCTTCTATTCTTCAGCAATATCTAGCATTTCCATTCTTCTAAAGCTTTTTTAGAGAAAGTTGTTCTAACAATACAATTCATGTCTTTTATACTCATGTCTTGTAATCTTTGCATTTGTTGATAAGATCTATTATCAAAGCAATGCATTCATTGATTAATAGATAATCTATACTTGCTATAACAGTTTAGTGCTTCTTGCATTTGTTGCTTTTTTTTTTTAACTTGTTTATTCTTCTATAATATGTGTTTATTGCAACCTCATTTGATCTTGAATTTTATATTTGAAGAGTGACTTGTATCTTGTCAACAAATTGTGTTTCATTCATAATTTGATATAGTCTACTTTCATCTTATACCTGTTTTACACTAAATAGTTTATATTAAATAAAGTAAAATTATCTTTGGTTATTATGATTAAAACTTCAATGTCAATCACACAACTATGAGAAAGACTTACATCTTATAATTATTTAAGTTATGCTTATCTTAACTTTTGTTGGTCTCTTTTGGTTGTGATTCACCATGAATATTACACTATTCCTCTCATTACTTTTACACTCAATTTGATACTCAATGCACACACGTCTCATTTTCTTTATCAATTCCTTCCACCTCAATCTCCATATATTTTCCCTTTTCTTTCCACTTACACATTTCTTATAATATTTTCTTTTTTCTCTTACTAGAAACCTGAAAATTATATCAATTTTGCATTTAATTCTATATTTTTTTTCTAAATTTTTAATCCTTGAAATATTTACAAATTTTGTATTAAGCTTTTGAAAAAATAATATTTATTTATATTTTTCTCTTATTATTATATTAACTTTAATCTTATTATCATATTAATGTTTAAGTAATATTTTAAATGATTTTAAATTTCTTTTAGTGTTTATGAATTATTTTTATTATAAAATAAATATATTTTCATGATATAGTAGTAATATAACGAGAGAGACCAAGGGGCCATGGCTATTCCTATTATTTTACAATTTTTTAATTTTATTATGTATAAAATATAATATGACTGCTTTAATATTTTTTTTAAAATTATATTTAATATTTTTAATCATATTTGATTTTAAAGATAATATTTTATCTTTTCTTTCATAATGCTTAATATAATTATATTAGTCTGTGCATAAGAAAATATTATTTTTCTTACAAATTTGATTTGATTTTAATTTTTTTTCAGTAATCATAATTTTTTAAATTGGTCCCTTCAAATTTTTGGCTCCGCCCTGTGTGTAGTTTCTCAACTAATTTTAACATCATTTAAAAAAAAGACAAATCTCATGCTTTTTTGTATTATGAATTTCAATTAATATAGAGAATTTCTTTCAATTTATCTTTGATGCATGTAGTTTAGGACTGGTTGCATTTTTCTTTCACCTGATATTTAAAAATTCGATTAGATCATATTTTTCTTTAATCTTATTACGATCCAGTACAAGATTGGCCTTTTTTTAAAAAATAATGTTTAATAAATGTTGATTATATTGCTAAAATACTGTTCGCCTTAAATATATTATTAATTTTAGCAAACATTCTTGTGATAGCCCGTCACATATTTCTCATGTCCTATAATTCAATGATTAAGGGGAGTGTTCTTGTTAATGACGTTTTTTCAAAAAAGATGATGTTAAGTTTTGGATTGACGTTAAATAAACGAAATAGGAACAATAAACATACATCAAACCCGAGAAAAGTTGTCTGTCGTAGCTTTGTTACGCCGCAGGTTGGGGCTTTTGCTCAAAAGTAAGATGATAACATCATCTTACCAAGCAAAATCATGTCAATTTTCTTTCAACATCTGACCAAATCATATGTAACTCCCTGGATCAACATTACCACAAATCTTTTACTATATGGTCTTTAGCAAATATGTGTATAATGCATGCAATCCGGTAGCCGAGCAGAAATAAATAAATAAAATATTATTATATGAAAATTATTTTGATATTGATATTTAAAGATATTGATGTTGAAGATGTATTAAATGTTTTAGTTTTCATTATATTTGTTTGACTGTTTTTTTCTGGGAGATATTCATAAGACTTTTCATTGGGTCCTTACTACAAGTTATTACAAGGTTTTTTAGTTTAACACTTAATAAAAGAAGTTTTGTTTTAAAATATTAAAATATGAAAAATATTTTATGACTATTTTAATCTATTAAACTATTTTTGAGATGTTTTAAAATAAGATAATCCATTATCTATTTTTAAATGTTTTTATAAATTAATTAATTAAATTCTTAATTCTTGCATAATCTATTATATTTGTTTTTTTTTAAATTAAATGCAAAGCTAAAATAATCTATTCTATTAACAGATGGCATAATCAATTAGAACAAATTTTTTGAATTTCACTAAGAATACTCTATTACTAACTTAAGGATAATTTACTAAATGCATTTGATTAATTTTTAATCGATATTTCCTGAACTTTAAAAATAAATCTTGTTCTCACTCTTTTACACATATAATTATACTTTGAATATACTTTGAAAAGTGAATTCATTAAAATTATTAGAGTTGTTTTCAATTATCAAATAGGGTTTTGAAGATTACAAATTCAAAAATTTGTGTTGTGTTATTGAAATTGTCTTTTGAATTTTTTTTGTTATGAAATTTCTTATACATTCTTTCATTCTCTTTTTAAGTTGTTGGAGTATTTTTAGTGTATATCTTCTTATGTCATCAAAAGTTGATTAAGGTGGTATCCTATTAGATTGTTCCAAGGATAGAACATATCATTTTGAGTGTCATCAAGAATTGATCATATATTATTTATTGTCTTGTATTTGTTTTGCTTGTGATCATTTAAGAACAATAGTTATTCTTTGGTTAAATAATTAAGATTAGATATAGGATCATTTGTGATATCGGTATAAATTTTCTATGTAATATTCATCTTCTTCTATCTTCGTTATATTATTGTTTACTAGTCTTTTATCAATCTTGATTTCTAGATCAATTGCATTCAATCTTTTAAATTGAAACAATTTTTAAAAAACTTGAGAAAGGAGTAAATCTTTTTAAAAAGTTTTTAAAACCAATTGATCTCCCTCTTGGTTTAAAAAAGCCACATATTCTTTTTTAACAGTTGACTTTAAAGTTGGTTTTCAAAAGATATTCAAAACAAAGATCTTAAAAAGTTTTCGTAATGTCTTAGCAAAAGAAAACCTTTATAGAAGGTGTTTCTATAAACATGCCTCCTCTTTTCTATGCTAAACACAACCTTTTTGATGGAAAGTGAGAATGCAAATCTTTTGGAAATATGTTGATAGTGGTAGTTGGAATGTTATTATGAATGGACCTTTTATTCTTATGCATGTAATTAACAATATGAATGAAGAAGAAGATTTATATCTTTGGACAGTTGACAAAACAGGAAAAGCACAATATGATATAAAGGCAAGAAACATCATAGCTTTTACTCTCACCTTGGGTGAGTTCTACATGACTTCCATATGCAAAACTACAAAAGATATGTGGTAAGTCTTGAAGGTTACCCACAAAGGAACAAAAGATGTGAAAAGAACACGAAAGAAAAATTTGATCTAAGAATATGAAAAATGTTCACAATAATGTAAAGTGAAAGCAAATATGATGTGTAAAAAGATTCACATTGGTTACCTTAGATAATAAGTTTTATACAGAAGAATTTGGTGGAGGAGGAGGAGGAGGAGGATGAGGAAGGAGGTAAAGAAGGAAGAGGAGTAGGAGGAGGAGAAAGGCATAGCCTTAAAGAAGATTCAAGAAAGATGGATCTAGATTCAATTAATGAAAATTTAGGTTTGTTGGTTAAAAAGTTTTCAAAATTATTGAGGATCAGGAATAAAAATAAAAGGCAACAGTATAATAGAATAGGATGAACAAGAGAATTGGTCAACCCTCGAGTATCATTTGGTAGATTTTTTAGAATGAAACAAAATTGAAAACACAAAAGAGATTGAAAAATGAAAAATAAGAAAAAGAAAGATCAATTCACATAATCAAGATTTATACAATTTCCCTTGTCATATTTATCTAAATATTTAGATTCAAGTTTGAATAATTAACCAGTTCAATTAATTAATTTATTCAAACAAACATCATTGAACCAAATCAAAGATGTGAATCAAATCAAAATATCATTCAATCTAATTTATGTTTAATTATCAAAATCAAGATTCAATTGATTTCTAATTTGATTTCTAAATCAGAAACACAAATTAATATCCCAAAATGTAAATCCAAAATTAGAGAGAATAAGAACAAACTCGAAGTATTAAATAATTGGTGCAAAACTCAATTGGGATTGTATATTCTTGATTTCATGAATTCAACTTCATCAATTAATTCTCCATGGATTAAGGATAAATAACATAAAAAAGAGAGAAAAACGAAAAGACAATTTTGAATTTAGGAAAAATAAAAGGAAAAGACAATTTATAAAATTGAAAACTAAACAAGTGAATTTTATTGCTCTAATTAGATCTTTAGTAAATAGATAAGCCTTATGCTTAATTGTATACATGGGCCTTATTAGGTCTACAACTATAATTAAAAAAATACAAGTTAAAACTAAGAAAGTCAAATTTATATGGTTTTTTTAAAAAAATTTAATAAATCTTTCTAAACTTCCAAATTCATAGAAGATAACAAAGAGACTCCAATTCCTACAAACCATGTGTTTATTTTGAAGTTCTAAAAATTTAGAATCTAATTCAACTAAAATCAACATAAAATAATATCTAAAAAAAAGTTGTGAAAGAAAAAAGAGTAAGCAAAGGTCAAATTGGCTAAAAATATAAAATTAAAGCAATTCCTTACATTGAGTCCAATTTACCACAACTAAAATAAAATTATTTACAAAATAAAAGTAAATCATATTAAAAGTCTTTTCAAAGTACAACAAAGTTTAAAATGGCACAAAATATGTGTTATTAAATTCTTCAACACTTGCTTTTGTATTTCCAAGCAAAAGAAAACTAAGAAAAAAAAATATAAATTTGAAATTATGTCTTGACACACACACACACACACATATATATATATATAAACACAAAAACAGAAACTACAACCTCAAATATATCAGTGAAGCGTTAATTTTAAATAATATTGATTACACAATATAAATAATACGATTGAGAAATATTAATTGTCAAAATAACAAATAACATAAAATAACTATTTATTAAAAAACGTTTTTTCCATACTACCATTACATCATTGTTGTTGAACTATTATTAACACAAAAGAAATTAGTATTCGTTAAATAAAAATAATCAGTGAATAAGTGGCTAATAGAACGCAGTAGGTAACAAAAGAAGTTAAACAGAAACATTAAGTTAAATTATTTTATTATATTATTAAAATAAAAAACAATTATATATTAAAAATGTGAAAATTATTTGAGCATATAGTATTTTGTTTGTGTTGTACATTAAGTCCAAAAAGGCAATACAAAAAGCTTCTTGTGAGAGGTACTATGAAAAAGATGCACAGGGTGGAAGAACTCAAATTTGCAAAGAAAAGAAGATAGGTTACATCATGGTTTGGATGAGATGTTCAATAAAAGAAAGTTTTGTAGACTTTTCTGAAAAAAAAATTATATGTAGAGTTAGAAGTGTCATGTTAGATAAGAATGGGCTAGATAAATCATATATAAAGAGAAAAATTCACTCATTTTCTTGAAAAATTCCAATAATTGGTGTTGTCACTAAAAAATGTTATAGAAATAAAAAAACTCACAGAGAGAACATTTGAATTTTGTGAAGAAATTTATAGTACGTGGTTGACTAAGACGTAAAAGTTAGGTTCCTATAATAGATTATAAGTAATAATAATAAATAACATCAGAAGAGAGAAATAAATAATTATTTTCTATTTATTCTCTTGTTACCGAACAACTTCTCTTTCATCCTAATTTTTTTATTCTCTTATTTGTCTTTTTCCCTCTATCAAACATAGGAAAAAGAAGAAAAGAGTTGCACCCCAGCGGTGTTAGAAAACAAAATCTGACTGAAAAGATGGAGAGTTGATGGTGCAGAAGGAGGGACCAATACAACGACTCTTCCAAAGCCCATATGTTCCTCCACTTCGAGGCTATTTAAAGACCCCAAAAGATAGACCCAAGTAACCATATATCATGCCCTAAGGTCGTCTTCAATAAATAAATAAACAATTTTGTCACAGTGTATCAATTGATAAATTAATAGTTCAATTGTTAATTTTAAAATATATTATACTATGAAAAATAACCCTTCATAACCCCAAAACGTGCTTTGTCTTCTGAAAAGATGAATCATCTTGAGTTCTGCTCCACAGAAATGAAAAAGGCTATTTTGGGGGAATTTGGGATGAGGGTAGCCCTAGGACCACACTACCCTTCACATGATTTGTACTCCAAATTCAAATGATCTACATATCTAGATCACATAGTATATAAATTGGGGGAGAATGAGAAAACTTTTTCAATCCTGCATGTTTTCATTTCTATTAAAAAAATCAAAACACTTAAAGATAATATGTAGTCTTTAGAGACTTAAAAAATCAATTAACAAAAAATAAAAGTATTTTTTATTTAGACTATCAATTTACAAATATTTTCTATTTAAATGCATTAAATATAATTTTAAATATCACAGAATATTAAATCCATAACACAAATTAAAATTACTAAAAAATTATGATTATTTTAAAGGTAATATTTAATCCTTAAGTACATAACATAAAGTTCACTGGTGATATCGAGAGAATAAAAATCAAGTTATGATGGTAACATGTTACATGAGATGAATTGACTTTTTATGACTTTCTCATAAAAGTTTTGAAAGAAAAGAAAATTGAAAAAAACTAAAGAAAAATTAGAGATATTGAAGTATTATAAAGCTTTAGAAAAAGATAGCATTTGAAACCAAATGAAAGAAACCAAATTATTTGTAGCTTGTAAATGAGTAATATCAAGAAGTTCGTTCATCTTGGTTTGATGAATCAAATTCGTTCAATCCAAATTGATAAACCACAATATGTTTCAGGTAATTGAAAACAAAGACACCGATTGAACAATTACTGTTTGTGGCTTCTAACGTGGAAATATCTTTAACCTAAAGCAGGAAACACACAATCTGTTTGAGGAAATGCGTCAATGCATAAACAAGACTAATCACAGATAGCTTCAATGCCTCAAGAACGAATCAGTTGCCGGAATTTGAATTCAACAAATTCATTAAACTGAAATCAAAGCAGCATTGCATGTGCACACCAAAGTGAATAATGGAAGCATAACATGAACCATGAACTAAGTGATTGCACAAAGAATTAGACACAGCTTCAAGAATGAATCAATTAATGAGGAACTGAATCAAGCCAATAAATTCAGGAAGGGAACGAATCATGTTAGTTTCAAAACTCTTCAAAGAATTGAAATTTCAAATTCAATTTAAAACTTACTTCTGCTGCTTGCTTGGAACTCCAAATCTTTCGCCGTTCCTCCAAAGGATTTGATCAAAGATAGGTAAGCCAAATCACAAATTTAATTCACCGAATGAAATTAGGAATTTGATATCACATCACAGAACAACAGCTTATCAGATACTGGTTCCAATTTTGTGTTCATTTCAATTGGTGTTGTTTCTACAAAACTCTGCATCGTTACGCGTTACTTACTTCATGTGAACATCCAACGCATTTGTACATATTTTATACAAATTTAGCATACTAGCGGAAACACATAGCATTTATTTTTTCATGTGTATTTACTTTTTTTATTATATTAAAATATATACAATTTTATTATTATATATTTTATTTATTTATTTCATTAAATAAATGAGAAAAATATTTTTTATTTGTTAAAAGATAAAATTGTCTAATTAAAAGTATACAAAGAAAGTTATTAAATAAAATGGAATAGATAATTATTAAAATAAAATATATTATTAAACTATAAAAATTTTCATAAGAAGTAACTGTAAAATAAATATAAGTAATTTGTATAATTTATTGTAGGTAGTTTTATTTATTTGTAGGTTTTTTTGTTATAAGTAGTTATTTTAGTTTAAAAAATAATTACTTAAAAGATAAGTAATAAGAATTTGTATATACAAAAAAAAAAAAAAAAAAAATTTTTTTTATAAATAATATATATTATATATTTTAAAAATAATATTATTTTTAATTTTAAAAATATAAAATTATTACTTTATAAAAATAATAGTTTACGTGGTAGTCCAACGTAAGTTCGTTTAAATAATAGATTAACTGAACTGTATAAAATCATGACAAAATTCAATATAGGTGACAAGTCTTTTTACTTAATCTTGTGCATTTTACGAGCTTTTGACACTAATGACCAAACCCGTTTTCATGACATTACTGCTTTTGTGATAAAGAAAAAAATAACACTGAAGAGATGATGACCTTTTATAAATCCAAAAACTCCAAAATTAAAAGATTATTCAGGAATTAGAAAAAATAAGGTTTGTTTTAATTAATATTCTTAATTAATAATTTAAAACAAAGATAGATTAACCTAAACTCAATACCTTAAGTTTATATTACAACAAATATTGATATCAGTTTGCTATAATAACTCTAATAATTTTCTTATATGGAAATAAAAAGAAATAAGCTAATATTAAAATGTTTTATTTTCTTACTCATACCAAACCATAATATTTATATTGGTTGACTATTACTTTTTTTTTTTGTTTTTATAGTAGTGTGTCATTCTAGTGGTTACTTACCAAGATCTTTTGTGTCTAGTGATATAGATGTTATTAGAATTTTTTTTATTTGTCTTGTAATAGAGTTAAAACACCCCTTAAATATTTCTATTAATTTTATTTTTTGTTGTTAAAAAAATAATAAATAAAAACAAAATAGAAAAATTACATAAACTTTTTAATGATCCATAATAAAGAAAAAAATAATGAATGTTTGAAAGCATAATATTGCATAATCAATTTGATTTAATTTTATTATTGTATCCTTTAAATCAAGTTTGTATAATTCCAAACATTTTCTTCATTTTGTAAAATAATTCAATCTTTAATAGCGTGAAAACTTTTGCAACTTATTCTTTGATGAGATAATATTTAGTCTTAATTTTTTTTTCTTCAACCAACTCTCAAATTTTGGAAAATCAAATATCTTTGTATTTTGATCGTTAATAGACTATTTGATCTTTTCTAGAATGCAATTGTTGATTTGTTGTCATAAAAAAATTTTGTGGGATATCATTGATGTATTACTTCTAAAGTTTTTCTTAGTCACATTTTTTGGATTACACAACTAGTTGATGTAATATATGTTTTTTTGGATTACACAACTAGTTGATGTAATATATGTTGTCTTGATCAAATGAGAGTGTAACAACTGAACTTTTATTTAAAAATCATGATATTGCATCACTACCAAGTGTATCCTGATGTGTTTTTCCATAGAAATCTTTCAACACAATTTTGAGTACCATCTTTCAATCAAATTGTGATTGAGTCTTAGGGTTGTTGTGAAATTTGACAAACTTGACTGATTCATCTAAAAAAGAAAATAACTCCTTTTTTCCACACCTATGATTTATTTATTACAATCAGTATCTAAATACCAAATGTTTTCATCATTTAAAAAATTATTATTTTTCAAAGATAAACTGAGTTGTTTGAATTCTCACCAATATCTGTGAACTAATTTCTTATTATGTTAACTTATTTTCAAAATTACAATATATTGCTTTTGTGGCCAAACTTTTCACAGTGAATTAAAATTATTATCTTGATAAAAAATTCTTTAAACTCTTCCATGATTAGCATAGTAAGAATTATTATCAGTCCTTTCTTGAGCTTGAGTAGATAGTATGAACTTATATTCTTTCTTCATTAGTTGAAATTACAATGCTCTCTTCCTCTGAAATTACCATGACCTCTTATTTTGAAATTTCCTCCTCTCTACTATTAAAATCATGACGACATCTGCCTTTTTTTTTAATTTTATTATGTTGGAGGGTTTTATTGTTATAGTCACCGCATAATCATATTTCATGCAGAATTTCTTCCATTACCTTGCTATCTAGCATCTCTTCTCTATGTACCTTCATCTCTTTGAGAAGGGGAGAGATAGAGAAGCAGAGAGATTTCACTATTGAAAATTTTCAATAATGTTATTACTCTGAATATCCTATCCAATATCAAGTATATTACTCTCAATATTTACTTAAATAATATTATTTCCTATTCACGAACTCGATTTTTAAAGAACTAAATTATGAACTACATTTTGATCCATTGTTGTAAAAAATAAGGTTAAATTCTATTCCAATTTTCCAAATTTTGTTTTAATCTGAAATTGTGGAAAATTTTCAAATTATATATTTGATAAATTTTATATAAATTATTAAAATAAATTAATTAAATAATTAATAGATATATTTTTGTTAATAAATTTATGAATTTATTTATCTACTTTATACTTATTGTTTACTCGCTTTTTAATTTAAAGTGTTCCACTTTTATTTTCTTAATAAATGATATTTGTGTTGTTTATATTTATATCAAATTTTCATTTTAAGTCATTTTCAATACTAGAAATGATTACTTATATATTAAAAAATTAAATGTATAATTATCATATTAAATTAAATAATTAAGTAAATTATAATTTGAAAATTTTCTCAATTTTAATTTAAAAACAATTGAAAAATCAGGTCAAAATTAAGTTTATGTGGAACCGAGATCAGATCGATACGTTGGGGTGATGATAGACTGAAATATATTTGAAAATTTAACTTTTTGGAAAACGTACGATTTCTCATCAATCATATACTATTTGAATGAATACAGTGAATATAGTATGTTAGCTTGAGAATTCCCCTCACTAGCAAGGCCATTAAAAATAGTACTTGAACTGCACCAAATGTTTGTTCACACAAAAGCAACCTAATCAAGACATGCGCGTAGACTCCGAGCATGGTGAGGGACAAGCGCAAGAATGACAAAAATTCCTTCTGCCACCAGTTCATGTTCCAGAATTAAGTAGAAGCTGGATCGTGGGGCCAAAAAAATATTCTTGATCCATTTGATTTAGCCAAGTCACTTCCAAGAAGCATTTCCAAACATGGCAAGCCAACCCATGACAAATCTTGTTTTGCGCCGACACGTGATTAAGGTAACGACTTTGACGGATTCCAACACATAAAGACCAAAAATACGCCATGATGCCAGGTGGATGCGTTGTTCAAAACTAAAACAAATGAAACCTTCTGTGTTTGCGTTGTTGCCTCCATCATCCACACGTACGTTTCAACCACAAAGAAACCGAACAAACAAAATCTGCAAAAGAAGAAGAATATTTAATAGAAGTTTTCACTTGTGAGAAAGAAGGGAAGGTTGAAGGTGGTGAAGAGATATCACCATCGTCACCACCATCTCCCTAACCTTTGTTTTCACCTTTGTTCGGCAAAGATATCGAAATAATCATCAAGAAAAAGGAAAATGAGGGTTTGGGAGAGAGCCACTGGAGCCATAAAAGACAAGAACAGCATATGGGTTGCAAAATTCTCGCGAAAAAGTGCGTTCCACAACCCTGAGTTAGAAGCTGTGGTGATCAAGGCCACAAGCCATGATGATCAACGCATAGATTCTAAGAACGTGCAGAGAGTGTTCCAATGGTTACGAACCTCACCCTTGTACCTGAAACCTCTTGTGTGGTCTCTCTCCATGCGCATGCAAAAGACTCGAAGTTGGGTTGTCGCGCTGAAAGGCTTGATGCTCATCCACGGCGTTTTCTGCTGTGACATCCCTGTGGTGCAACGCATGGGGAGGTTACCTTTTGACCTCTCAAACTTTGCTGATGGGCATTTGAGCAGTGCAAAGGCTTGGAGCTTCAACGAATTCGTTCGTGCTTATTTTGCTTATTTGGATCAAAGGTCGTCGTTTGTGTCCTCCGAGGTTAAAAGGGCAAAGAAGAATAACAATAACAAGGAGATGGAGGAGACGTTGATGGAAGAGCTTGAGTGTTTGCAAAAGTTGCAAGGGTTGATTGATATGCTTCTTCAGATCAGGCCTCGGAATGAGAACATGAATGTTGGCTTGGTTCTTGAAGCCATGGATTGCGTTATAGTTGAAATTTTCGGTGTGTATAGTAAGTTCTGCAACAAGATTGCCAAGGTTTTGTTGAGGATATATGAAATGGGTGGGAGGATGGAAGCGAGTATTGGCCTCAAGGTTCTTCAGAAAGCATCGATTCAAAGGGAGGAGCTGTCTTTGTTCTTTGAGTTTTGCAAGGATATTGGTGTCCTCAATGCCTCTCAGTGCCCCAAAATTGATAGAATTTCTCGGGAAGATATTCAAGATCTTGAGAGGATAATCAGTGGTGCCTCTTCCAAGAAGGGTGATCTTGTGGCAAATGATGAGGACAATGCCATTGTGCTAAGAGACTATTCTGCCATTGCACCTGTTTCACACTATAAGGAGTCAGAGAATGGTTTGATGACCGTGATCACTGACCAATGGGAGGTGTTTGATGATGATGTAATGGTTGGTGCTAAAGGAATGCATATTGTCTCAGCTGAAAAGGATATTTGGAACACAACCAACCCTTTTGAGGAGTCATATATCATGGTGCCTTATGTTCCCCCTCACAATCAACCTCTTCCTGATCTAATTAGTTTGTAGTATTATAGAACCCATGTTTACGTGTTGTTCACTTTTTCACTTTGCTAGATTCATTGTGCTATATGTATATTATTCTTCTGGGGTAAAGGAAAAGATGGGAAAATGGAATCCAAAGGGGGTAACGTTGTTCTTATTCATTCTCTTCTCCATAACAGCAGAAAAACTTGTGAATCCGCCCTTCTTCTACATTAGGAAAGTTTAATTCATCACATAAAATTATGTTCTTATTGTTGTTGAAAGTATTATAATTAGATATTGAAATTGTAGAATATTTGCCGTCATCTATTTTTATTTTTCTGCCCGTGGATCGATGTTAATTAGCTTGTTAATTGAGCATTTTAAATTTGGATACATGTTGATTTTCTGCTGTGATAGATATTCTTGGCGTATTCCATCAATAATAATGATCAATAATAATGGGATAATTTTTGTTGTTGTACCAACATAGATTTTGGTCCTCACAAAGGACTAATATCTCAGCGAGTATTATATTTTGACATCGTCACGTGTTATAATAACTAAATAACAATTTGACATAACAGTGAGCGGGTAATGATGGAGCAAATAAAATACTTTTTTATTGAGTGTGGTTTCACGACAACCAAATTTAAAAATCAAATACGTTTAGGGTTCTTAAAAATTTTTAGCTCTCATTTTCTTTGTGCCACTTAGGGTCTTTGTTCATGTTCTTTATCTGTCTCTCTCACTCTCAATCTTTGTCGTTCTCAATCTATATGTTGTTAAAAGTCTCTCTGTGTCATTAAATATTTTCTCTTTTGTGATTTGGTTTGGTGGTTTGGTGTGCGGCATGTGTGTAGTTGGTTGTAGGTGTGGGTTTGTTCTGTTTTGACGGCAATGTGTTTGTAGTGTGACAGTGACAAGTTTGGTTTGTCAGGTTGGTTGTGACACATCAATGTTGTATTTTGAGATTAAATACGATTTTGGTGGAGTTTGATATTAGTTAGGATATGATTTTGGTTGTGTGTGGTTAGGTTTTGGTAGGGTGAGAGAATACGCATGTAAGTTAGACATGCAGATGTCGAGGTGCTAGAGCCCACGTCAGAGGTTAGATTTGTGGGATAAGCACTCAGTACATTTATTACATGGCGTACACATTTCCTAAAGGTCATTTCTAAAAAGCATAAGGTATGATTGTCATCATTTTTCTTCATGTTATTTAAATTTACACTTCATTTTGTTTAAATTAATACATTTAGTTTTGTTTTCTTTTTTGTTACAGGACGGTGGGAGTAAACAGAAATCACCAAGTTCTAAGCCACAACCACCCCAGCAACTCTAGACAAATGTGAATCCAATTCAGGAGTTGTTTAGGCTTCCCAAATCATGTATGATTCACCTTGTGCAAATTGGTGGGATCATACAGTATTTGGTGTTAACAATGGTGGTATGCCACTGTACATATACATGCATGATATAATGGAAATCGCCATGGGATCCCAAATATTAAACATTACAGTCATTCAGTTATGGATGATGTAAGTATACTTTAAAGTTACACATTTTTACATTTCTTAATATGTTTTTACTGATATTCATGATATTAACCATGCAAGTACATAAATAAATTAGTTTATATCACAGGGAATCCTGATATCTATGGATTCCTTAAACCACAAAGCATACAAATGTCCAGAAATAAAAAGTTGGAATGCCAGAATTATGTGCAAAGATGGATTCAAGAATCCAAAAAGAGCATTTACTTTGCCTCAATTATTCATTCGTAAGTTATTAATCTTTATATTTTGATTTTAAGTAATTTAGAGAACATGAATAATGAAGTGATTGTTTTAGGAACCATTGGCAACTAATGATTGTTTGTCCTCTGGATAACACTGTGGTCTGGTTCTGTTCACTACATCGTAAGCCAAGTTCTGATATGAAACAAGTGGTATAAGGGTATGATTTAATTTACCTTATAAAATATTGATTTCGTTTATATAATATGCAAGTTATTACTAATCATCTTTGATTTTTAGTACAATTAATGTTATTAATATACTTGGCGGTAGATCTATATCCTCATCCCATACCCTATGTTGGGTGCAACCCAAGATATTTTTATTCTTAATTGGACCTATTAAATTCGTTGTGGACTTGTTTAATGATTTAACTTTGATGAAATTGTAGTGTAACAAACAAAAAGGAGATTGGGAATGTAGCTACTACGTCATGCATTGGATGAAGACTATAGTCCAAGCCTGTATCACCGACTCTTGAGAGCATATATGAAAGTGTTCAAATTAGATAAAATTATGATGAGTTTCATATGATGATAACTAATAATACGGTTATCCTATTTTAGGTTTTCTTAGATCTAGACCCACTTGAACACAAGTCCATAGAAGATATTCGAAAAGAATGGTTAACTTACTTCATTGAAAAAGAAATGACAACTTAGAGTAAACTTGTAGTAACTATAGTATAATGTATAATATATTGTATGACTTATATAATGTTTGTGTAACTTGTAGTATATTGTAACAACTTTCTAGTGCATGTATAATGTAATGTATGACTTATATAATGTATAGTATAACTTGTAATGTAGTGTTTGTGTTTGTGTAAATACTTAGAGTGTAATGTTTGGGTTCTGTCTGGTTTTGAATTGAGAATGTTTTGGGCAACATCAAATAGTTGCTGCTAATTTTTTTTTTTAAAATGAATTTATCACTGCGGTTGTAGTTAAAACTACGGTGGTATTGGACATACAAACGCGGTTGTTAACAAAAAACATGTTTGTATGTCCAATACCACCGTGGTTTTAATTACAACCATGGTGGTATGTCCTTTTTTTTTGCCAATTTTTGCCAACTCTGGACATTTGTTACCACGATTTCTTAGGAACCGCAATGGTATGTTGTATTTTCCAATGCGATTATTCAATTGCGGTGGTAACTTCAGTACTTTTTAACACGGTTCGATCTATTACGATTCCAGAGCCGTGGTTGTAAGCCTTGTATAATCGTGATTAAATGTGTTTTTTCTACTAGTGAAGGCAAAACAAAGACTAACATTAAGAGTAAATCATTTCACTTATTCCTAGAATAAAAAATAGATCGTTACTTACTCCATCTGTATATAGAAAATTTTAGTGAAATTATTTTAGTAATGATGATTCAACTTCTTCGTATTTTTAAAATTCTTTTAATTTTTAATTTCAACTTATCAAAATATTAAGACAATTTTAATTTTCTCATTTGAAATTATTAAACTATTCTTCAAATGTAAACATTTGTCTGTATTTATGAGTAAAAAATAGTTTATACGTAATCATATATATATATATATATATATATATATATATATATATTGAGAAAAAAATCCATACAAGTTATAGGTCCTTGACCCATGACTTAGTCGAATGCTTACTTTTAGTGAACAAACTTTCCAAAACTGTGTTCATTCCTTAACTTGAATAAACGTTTTCACTGAAAAAATATGTTTATTCAAGTTTAGAGATGTTTTTGACAAATCTTCCACCAAAATGTTGTGGATTGGATATGTTAAGTCGTTAACCACATTTAATGAATTATTCATGTTCATATTGTCAAAAAGTCAAAACTAAGGTTTTGAAGGATATGAAGGTTGATCTTACCACCTGCTGAATATTTCTTAGTTAAGGGGCTACGTGCTTAAACAAAAATGTTCAAATTCAAATACTTGTTTATCAAATTCAATATATAAGTAGCGTCACTTTTCTTCTTGATGGTCAAATTTTTATGTATTCCGGTACACGACACATGTTTCGCTAAAAAAATTATGCTTTAATTTAATTTTACTAAATATTTAAGTCGTACTTGATAGTTTAAAATTAATTTTATAAAGATTTAAAACAAACAAACTGTGAGTTGATTTTGTTTAAGATTAATTCATACAATTCAAACTTATAAAAAATCAATTTTGCTAAAGATTTTTAAAAAATTAACTTGTTAAATAAATAATATATATATATATATATATATATATATATATATATATATTATATATAATATATATATTTTTATTTTTATTTTATTTAAAAAAAAATATAAATATATTTATAATAATATAATTTATTATTATATATAAAATAAAAACAATAACTATTATATAAAACATAACACACAAAAGCCACCCACTATATATTAAAATATATAATCAATAATATATATATATATATATATATATATATATATATAATATATATATATATATATATATATATATATATATTCCTCTTTTATATTACCGTAAAATCTTAAAAGATAACGAGATTCACATATTAATCTTTTGTATTTAAGGGTTAAAAATAGTATCACATCCTTTGAAACTATGTAATGATCAAGTCTTATTATGTTGATATTATCATATTTTAGTAATTAAATAAAGTTAAGATACCTCATTACACATGTTTAATAAAATTCAAAATTTTTTTTTATCTAATTACTTCAATTATATCAATCAAATCATAATATATTCTTTTATTAATAAACTCTAAACACTTGATACTACAAAATATATTTAAACAACATTATAATTTCAAAGTCATTTTTCGTCCATATAAATGATCACATTCAAGTTGTAGTTATTTATTGTGTTTACATTTTTATTTTAAAATTATAAGATATAATTCATTCATTATCATTCAATATAATACATTAAATATTTACAGTTTGTTTGGATCGGAGTAGAGATTTGCCGCGATGGACCAACAGAATGGAAAGTTATAAAATCGAGAATAAAAATATAGTTAAAAAATGAAAACAAGGTAAACTTTTTTTTTGAAAACTTTCTTCACAGACAACAAAGATTTGGAGTGGAGGGCAAGGGTTCGTTTTTTTCAAACATTTTACTTACTTAATTTATTTCATTATTAATATTTATATTTAAATAATAATAAAATAAATATAATAATAATAATAATTATTATTATTAATAATATCAGGTTTTAATAAAATTATAAAAATAATAATAAAAAGTAATAGTAATAAAATTATAATAATAATTAAAATAAATTTATAGAAATTAATTTAATTATATAATATATCATAATAATATTAATAATTCCTAAAATAATAATAAATTTAATAAAATTATAAAATAATAATATTAATAAAAATATTAATGGAAATTATATATTATTGGAAATAAATTTTATAAAATAATAATAATATTATTATATAATTATAATTTAATTTTTATTTTTAAATAATTAATAATCTTATAACTTTATCAAGAAAGAATAATAATAATTTATTAATCACAAACAACAAATTAGTTATTTTTAATTTTAAATTAATTTAAACTATAATTTCATCTACTAAAAAATTATTTTATCAATTACACATATCACATCACTTGCAAACTTTTATAAACTTTTATAAAATAATAATAATATTATTATATAATTATAATTTAATTTTTATTTTTAAATAATTAATAATCTTATAACTTTATGAAGAAAAAATAATAATAATTTATTAATCACAAACAACAAATTAGTTATTTTTAATTTTAAATTAATTTAAATTATAATTTCATCTACTAAAAAATTATTTTATCAATTTCACATATCACATCACTTGCAAACTTTTATAAACTTTCCACTGAAATCTTACTATCTTTCCCTTAATCCAAACAACCAAACTTTCCACACACTTTCATCTCAAATCTACTCAAATTTACTCTTCCAAATCCACCCTCTCATCCAAACATATTCTTAAATATGAGCTTTTAAATATGAAGACGTATTTTCTTGAGCAAATTCTTTTCACAAAAAAGAGAATAAATACAGATTATTTTTCTCTCAAGCTAAATTTCAAACCAATGCTTAAGTTATATAATTTTAAAATAAAAATAATTCATTTGATTTTTTTCTTCATTTAAACATCTAAATGAGCTAATAAATTCCTAGAAGAGAGAAAATCTACTCAATCACTTTTTTTATTAGACCATCCAAACAAATAGTTGAATACTCAAACTTAAAAAAAAAAAATCCATTCAATATCTTTTTCACTCAAACTATTAATCATGACTTTAGCTCAGAAACCTATAACTTGAACTATCAAACAAACACTAGAGTGATATTCATTCTCATCTTATAAAACTTTTATTTGTCAGTACCACTCAAAATACTTATTTTTCAATTTAAGTGAAATAAACATTCAACTTATTCAACAAACAAAATTACAACATATTATATAATTCCCACTCATCATTTACACACAAATACAACATTAAGGCGTTATACAAACCTATTTAATCATCATTATAAACATCTACACAAAACAATCTTCTTAATACTATCAATCATATATAATTTATATAAAAGAGTTACAACTATATAAAAATATTCATCTCATCGTAATAACTACATATATATCAAATTTAACTTATCAAACTCAATGGTTTCAATATGCCATTTTAATCCACCTAAAGTTAAAGCATGCATAGTAAAATGTAATAAATTTCACATCAATAGGTATCCAAGCTAGACTTACAACTCATCTCAACTTGCAAATATAAATATAATTAACTTTAGGAGTTATTATTACTTGTACCTCTGGAAATTCTCCAACCAACATGAAGAAAAGTTAGGAAGTCATAACTTTTTCTTAAATAATATGATTAAAAAAAATTGCAAACCTTATTTAACCTATATTCATATCTAATTACAGACTACATACATATATAATTTCAACTATGCATTCAAAACAATACAAATCTAGTTTGGAGTGTGGTAACTGTTTTATCTACAATATATAAAAAATAATCAATTCTAAATGACTTTTGAGGTTTTAGGACTGGTTCTTTTTCACGAAACTTAGGCTCTACATCCATTTCAGAAGCAACTTATTTGGCAGAAACAAATTCATTTTCAAATTCATTTTCTCTAAAAAATGAAAGAAGACCTTTTAATTGTTCAATGACCATATTAATACACATATCTTTTGATTGTAAATTTTTCCTAATCCAGTTAAATGCAAATAATATATCATACTAAATAGTCATGCCTAACAAAAATTCAAAATTTTTAAGTTCATAAGTTGCTAAACACTCAACTTCACTTTTTATTTTAGGATCATCATTAGTTTCAACTAGTTCAAATAAAGCATCTTTTATTTGTAGAGCTTGAAATCTTACAACTTTCACACTTTCAACACGACCTCCCCAGCGTGTTCGTGACAAAATGATTTAAGAGTTAAGTTATATATATGATTTTGTAAAATTTTTCATCCTTATGTAGAAGAAGAAAATAAAGTATAAATACGTTGTAACACTCTAAGTAAAGATGTAGCTCTAGGACAAGAGTTTGTCATATCACAAAGTACTAAGTTTAAACTATGGCAACCACATAGGGTATAAAATACTCTAGAATTAATATCAAGAAATCGTTTTTGGACACCTTAGTGTTTTCCTTTCATATTTGACCCATTATCATATCCTTATCATCTAAGGTCATTAAAATCAAGTCCAAAGACTTTCAATTCATCTATAATAACATTAAAAAGACAGTTCTCACTTGTATCATTTACTTTTAAAAATTCTAAAAAATACTCATTAACTTGTATTTGTATTGGAGTGGATGAAATATCCACACATCATATTACAAAAGACATTTGTTCTTGGTGACGTATATCTCGAGTACAGTCAAGTATAATTGAATAATATTTTGCATTCATAATTTTTTTTATAATTTTTGTTTTTATTTCACTTGCTAACAAATTTATCAACTCATTTTGAATATTATGTCCAAGGTAATGATTATGAAATTTATCATTTTTAATTTGATGAATATGCTCTTACATAATTGGATCAAATTCTGCAATCATTCTATCAAAATTAGAAAATTTTGATATGTAAGATTTCTTGAGTGTTCATTTTTTTTAAAAATATTATTAATTTATTATAAGAAAGTTTCAAGAATATTATTCATTAAATAGTATTTATAGTACCAATATAAATTTAAAGTCATTAAATAATATTTATAGTACCAATGTAAACTTAAAGTCAATTAAAATATTTAAATTTTTAATTAAAATTTTGTTAATATAATTTTAAAATTAAATATTTTTTATTTTGTAATAATATGTGAGTATTAGATATTTTTTGAGACCTTGAGGCCTAAAGTGTATTAAATTTTTTTGAGGCCTTGAAATCTAAAGGGGTTGCTTTACCTGCTTGGGTCTTGAGCCACTCCTGGACTATGAACATGTATCGGAAGGTATTCCAGCATGGAAGAGAACTCAAATGACACTTCAGTTAGCCATGGAATGACAAAAGAGTGGACCATTTATACTACATGACCATCTGCTTTGCACAAGAGGCAACATAGGCCCAATAACTAGCTTGTTGTCTTA
>Ga0099825_1002904_pt1 | contig 22867 bp, 10 predicted proteins | sample SiratroredBW_FD_76838 | JGI IMG/M metagenome (GOLD analysis project Ga0099825, IMG submission 76838) | Root nodule microbial communities of legume samples collected from California, USA - Siratro red BW | ecosystem: Host-associated > Plants > Roots > Nodule | place: USA: California | collected... | reverse complement strand
TATATATATATATATATATATATATATATATATATTCTCTAGAAGAATAATCTTTAGAAAAAAAAAACCTTTATATTTGTAGTTAAAAGTGACAAACATGAATACATGAATTTTTTAATCTTAGAAAGAGATTTAGAAATTATAATTAGGAGTTACTTGTATATTTGTGATAATTAAAAATGTTACGTGCACTTGTTTGTAATTATTATTTGATTAGTGGAACCCTTTGATATTTTGGTGAGTTTAAGCAGTGTCTCTTCTTCGCGTATCAAGATCATATAGTGACGCTCTGTAGCATCTAATGGGTGGTGTACATCATCTAACAAAGTGTGTACGCTTAAGTATTAGCTTGTATTTGTTATTAAATGAATGACTGTTCAATTTAGTTAATTAGGTTTTTTGTTTTTTCTTTTATAGTAACACTTAATTTATATATGGTTAAGCCTATCTAACTTAATTATGGAGTTGAGAGTTGATTGATATGTGATTGTGTAATTTCTATTGATCGTTCACTATAATGTGTCTTTCCAGTTTGAGCATATGTATTTTACAAACTTCTCTATGTAATCACTGAGTTTTGTTCTTATATGTGTTCATTGAGATAGAAATTATAAAATTTAAGTATTTCTCATCACATCATGGCTTTAATATTTTCTTTCGGTATCCTGCACTTTGTTATTAAATCATCTAGTGCTCTTCATATATTTTGTGTGAACTTCTTGATTAGATAACCTAAAAGCCTAGTATCAAAGCTTTCATTTTGATATGTTCTACATATATAGGTGGTTGGTTCCTAATCAAGATCAGACTCTCTTTTGTTTCTTTCATTTTACATGAAGAAAATCTTTAATATGTGGTGGATTGAGGTGCATGTTCTATGCAAATATCAAAGAATTAGATTATGAGAATTCAAGACAAAAAGTGATGAGTGTATTAATAAGAGGATCTAAAATAATTTTAAATAAATAAATTCTTGTAAAGTAAAATTTATTTTGATTATATGTTTTATAAATTTACTTTCAATTTCTTTATTTGTAAAATATATGCAAATATTTTTTTTGTATTTAGACCTATTAAACTTAAATAAAACTAGGGAGTGTAAATATTAGATAAAGGAATGAATATCTTCAAGTCATCCAAGTCCAAGGAAACCAACTTAAATTTAAGCAAAATAAGGGAATTCAAAGAAGAGAAGAGCCAAGGAGAAGTCATTGAACTTCAACACTCAAGGTCGTGCACCTCACTTGTTCTAGAATGGTCTTATTAAATATCTCCGCTAAGTCATTTTGTTGAGAAGTCCTAGCCACTGTCAAGTGGCTTGTTATGTCATGCACTTTGCAGAAGGTGTCAACTATTTAGAACATAACTCAAGGCCATTATCAGTTCTAAATCGCTGGACCACCTTACCGATTTGGTTTGGTTCTCTAATAGACACTTCCAATTTTTGAAGTTCTCAAAAAGCTTTGTCCTTTGTCTTTTGAGGGTAGACTTATAATTCCTCTAATAATCATCAACTATCGACAGGAAGTATCAAGCACTAGAGTGTCATGGAGTAGGAGATGGACCCCATAGTTTAGCATGAACATAATTAAGAGTACCCTTTGTCCTCTGCTAATCCATGTTGAAATGAATCTTACAAACTCTTTCCTAGATGCGGTGTTCACAAAACAACAATTCATCAATTTAATCACTTCCAAACAAGCCTTGTTTGTCCAACTCCACTTAGCCTTCTCACTTAAGTGGCCTAACCTTCTATGTCATACCTCTATCTTGGAGTAACGGTCTTCTTAGTAAATGCGAACCTAGAAACTACAACCCCTTCCAAAGCATACAAGTCATTCTTTCTCATACCCTTTATGAATATTATGGACTCCCTCACCACCTTCAGCACCCCTTTCACCTTTGAAAACATACCCCTTCTTTTCAAGTTCACTAAGGGATATAAGATTACGTTTCAAGCTAGGTACATACCTAACTTCTTTAAGCATCCTTTCAGTTATATCATGCAGATGAAACTTAATTGTTCCGATGCCAATTATCTTATAGGACATGTTATCACTAAGGAGAACAAACTGTTGGAACCATAGATGATTAGGTATCATGTGAAATAAATAAGAAAATTTCATAATCCATTCACAATCATCAGCACTACTCAACACCATGAGGATCTCTGATGATTCATAACCATCTTCAACCAGTGCTGCTTCACTAGAAGTAGATGGTCCATCAAACCGTCTACCAGACCCATACAATCTATCATGATTTTCACCCTTCTTTTGCCTCTGAGAATAATACTTCGTTGTTTGACCCTCCTTCTTGTAGTGGTATCATATGTAGACATTTATTATCTTCCTATGACGAGTCTTAGTCATTGATCTCCATCTAACTCCTCCTTCATTTTCTCAGTTAGACGATTTCCCCTTGATATCATCACTCTAGATTTAGACACCTTAATGTCAAACTTCTCATTAAACTCTTTCGAGTTAAGGCATCCTAAACCTCCTTAAGAGAAAGAGTTTCTCTTCATACAACAAGACCTCCTTGAAATGATCATGGGTCTTCAGCAATAAACCCAACAATAACAATACTTGATTTTCATCGTCAGTCTGGATATCAAAATTTTCAAGATCAAGAATCTAATTATGAAATTCATCCAGTTGTTTGCTGATAACTTTATCACTTCTCATCTTGTATGAGTATGACGCCTGCTTTAGGTATAAACGGTTCACTAAGAGCTTTGTCATATACAAGCTTTCCAACTTTGTCCATAGCTATATTGCGGTCTTCTCTTTTGAAACTTGCCTTAGTACCTTGTGACCAAGACTCAAAACAATTGCAATATGAGTCTTCTCTAACAACACAATATTGTCCTTCTCAATCATGGTTTTGTCTAGCTTGAATTCACCTTTCAAAGCTTCAAGAAGGCCAAGTTGAACCAAAAGAGCACGCATCCTCAACTGCTATAACCCGAAGTCATTCAAGCTAGTGAATTTTCAACAACATACTTTGTGAAGTCATGATGATTGAGTATCACACTCACTGCACCAAGTTGTGAGGGATAATCACACAAATCCACTTGATCGTCTAACCAGGCAAATATAAGACGATAATAGAGAAACTCACAAGATCAGATAGAAAGTAAACAAAAAAGATACAAAAGAATTGCACAAGGAAATTTAACATGGTTTGACTGAATCTTAGTCTACATCCATGGACAAAAATTCTCTAAGAATAAATATGAGATTACAACACGAAGTTTATCTTTTTAGTGAACTCTCAACTTCAAGTTACATAAAGTTATTCATAAAAGGTCTTATATATACAGATAAAAAATATTTAATAGATAAAGAAAATCTAACAACTATCTAACTGAGTTCCAGGAAAGACACATCAAACAGCTAGTCACGTGTTCTGTTATTTAGTTAAGAGTTGAAAACACCAACTATTGAAAGCCAAACCAATATAGTAAACAGTCTAACACGAAACATTTGACAAGATGGATGGTTTTGAACCAGCTTCTTCACCACTAATTGGTATATACAACCACTAGCCCCCTCTTCACCATTAGGCATCTTTCAACAGAGATTTTTTTGTTGAGCCAAATATTTATAATTTTTATTAATTGAATAAATATATTTTAACTTTTTTAAATATCCAAACGAAATTGGATATTGACGGTATGTTCATCCTGATTTACATCTTGTTCACGACCTTTCTCATTCTTTGTGACTCGGACTCTACCTCAGATGCATTGATTTATTTTGATCCGAACCTAGTCACTTCGTGGTCAAAAAATAGACTAGTGTTGTTGTTAGATCGTCCATGCAAGCTGAGTATCATTGAGTGACCCATGCTCTTGTTGAACTTTCATAAACTATTAACTGAATTCTCTTGTTCCAGCATTATAATCACAGTATTGTGATAGTTACTCATAATCTAGTTCATAACTCTAAACATGAAATTGATATTTTTTTTTATCGGATAAAACGAGAAAATTTTATCTAAAAAATTTCAAGTTCATCATATCCTGTACATGAATGCAATTACATGAACCTCTTTTATATGGCCATTAAACACAAGCTTTGAAAGTTGGGAAGTTTGATAATTTGCAATTCAACCATTATCCAGCATGTCAAACCAATATCTATGTCGAACAGTTTGCTGCACATGATTCTGTGTCTTATATGTACTGTGTTTCAGTAGTATCCGCACACTCACTTTGTTACTCTCATTTCTTTTTTCTTTTCTCCCATTTTCAACACACCTGAGACGTCTCTCATATAACCTTTTAATTTAATTCCTTTATATGGAGTGTAAGTTGTTAATCCAAAAGAAAAACATTCACATTCATACGTTAGTATACTCTAAAAAAATAGATAAAAATGATTTAATTTAATACTAATACAGTATTTTCTGTGTTAAAATTTGGAAGCACTCTTTCCATGCGATGAAGCTAAAGCTGAGAAAATAAAATAATGTAAAATTTTATTACTTGTTAATTACATTTGAATTCGTCAAAGGTTATACATGGCTATATAAGAAACGTTACTCCCTTTTAAATTTTTCAAATTAATTCTTAAATTCCTATGAGTTTGTGATACTAATAGCAAAATATGATAACTTATTATCAAACTCTTTTCTAAGTAAATTTTTAAAATTCGTAATAAACTTGTATAAACCTTAATAGGAAAAATATGTATTTTTTGTCTTTTAGTTTAATTTTATTTAGTACTAATATATTATCACACTTATTAGGATTTGTTACTTTTTAATGATATTGAATTGTTGTTATATATTCTATGTTAGTTATATATGTCATTAATAATTTTTTATATTAATTAAACTCTTATGAGATAAATATTTGTCAAGTTTATAAAATTTCTCTGAGTTTATCTAAACTTTTGAGCTTGTTAACCTTTCTCCACTTGCTTTTCTTACAAATAATTCTTACAATTAAAAATTTTAAAAGGAAATGAGCAATTTAAATAATGATAAAATTTATGAAAATATATTATACATAGGAAAAAGATGTTTTGAAATCCTTATTTATATGTACTAGTTGACACTTCTTTTAGAATAATAATATTTAAAAAAAAATATTTACTCCACAGTTTTCAAATAATTATATACAAAAAATATACATACTAATTAATAATATCATTACTCTTGTAAATATTGTATCAATATCACTGGAGAAACGTGGATAAAATCTGTCAAAAGAGCAACAGCTTATATCTTGTATGCAAAAAAAATAGTCCAATATAGAAGTTCAGAGTTCACGAGAATTGATTTAGCTCTATAGAAGACAGGGAGAGATGAATGGAAGGGAAACTTTTAACGTTCATATCAATATATATGATAACAAATCACTAATTAAACTTTTTCCATGAAACCTAATTGGAGGGAGCAGGAAAATAACATGTAATAGACATTATAGCTGCTGCATGTGGAAGCTGATAACATCAAAAAGAGGCCACTTAAAATTCCATTCACAACCTAGTTGATTAGATTTCAAAACACACCTCAAAAGTATTGTAACAACCAAGTAATTAACTAGTGTAGTGACACGTTAACATTAATTCTACAAACCATAAATCTTTGGTTCTCCTAGACATGCATTCCTTGATTGCCATACCATGATTAAATCATTGCATATATCTGAAAAAACATGTAAATGATTTTCTGATTTAAGCACTAAAAGTCTGGAAGGGAAGTGCCAATTGATCAAGGAGGCTAGTGACTGGAGTGGCGAGTCTAGGTTCATATGCAAAACCATGCAATTCAAAGCCATCATGTGCAATGTAAGGACAAGGTGGAATCCACTGCCACCTCTTCCTGCATATATCAAACAGCAATGCTTTGTCTGTTCCACGAATCATGATGACAATAAACTCACCATGCCCTACACATTCAAACCCGTTTCCAACTTCCAATTCAGCAAACTGAATATAAAGCTGCTGGGGCATTCTCTCTGACTCCACCCACATTGTCCCACAAGCCTGCAAACTCCACACCCTCAAACTCTTTGGCACGTTCAGCTTGCTCTTCTCAACAGCCGCAACAAGAAGCAGCTTCCCCTTGCACTCAACGAGGTTCGGAGACCTGAGGAACCTCCTCATCGGGGCCTGTATTTTGAACCAATTGTTTGATGTGATGTCATAAGCCAGAACGCTGAAAGGGCTACAATTCATGCAGTAGAACTTCCCTTCAGCGTAAACCATTCGACCGGATTCAAGGCTGCAAAGCCTAGGCAGAGAAGAGGTAGTGCCCCACAAGGAGTAAAACCCTCCTCCATCGATGTGAAAGCTTTCAGATGTCAAGTTCTTCACTGCATAAGGAGATATCATGTCATCCCCGGCAACAGTGACATCTATGCAGGTGGGGCTGATGGTTAAGCCAATGGAAGGGAAGAGTCTAGGTCTCAGCGTGGGAGGTAGCTGAGTGAGAGAACCAACCAAAGGGTTGCACAGAAGCATGGTCTTAGGACCAGCCTCATCAGAAACCCAACAAAGTAAACCGGCAGAAGATGAGGCTGGAGACAAGCCAGAAGGGACTAAAGCAAAGGAAATGCGGTACCATGCCATGTCAGAGGGATCAAAGAGGTACCCTTCTTCACAGGAAGAGGCTGCACCATGTCCACAGCCACTACCGTTGTTGTTGTTGTTGTTCTTGTAGATGTAGCTCTTGCGAGTTTTGTGGTGCTTGAAGAACATGAACCAGTGGCGGTGTGGAGAGACTTGGAGGTATAATTCAAGGAAGGTGTTGGAGAAGAGAAGGGCATACCATCTCTTGCAAACACAACGTGCACGAAAGAAAGCTGGTGGAGGAAGGAAGGCTATGACACGGTCGAGAAGCCTTTGAGGGAGCTTGCTCCATATTCTGCTGTTCATCCATAGAGTAGAAGTGCTGTAAGTGGCAGTGGTAAGATTGCTAGTAGTAGTACTACTACCAGCACCACTGATGGGGAATGTGTACGAAAAAGGAGACGTCATAGAAGGGTGAAAACCTTCCATATATATAAATATATTCGGTTGGCTCGAGATGGATATGTATAAGATTATCTGTGTTTGCTTGGTTTAAAAACAAGGCACAAAGTAAAAAAGGGGAGGAAATGGGAAATGTTGAGGAGTGTAGTTTAGTTTTTTTTATACTAGCTAGGCTTACCTTTAATGTTAAAGGAAAGGTTATGCATGGTTTCTTCTTTTGCTGTGTAAATTTTCCTTGGAAAGATAGTGGGGAAAATGGCCGTGGAAACGATTTTAGGGAACAACCTAAGAGGGGAAAGCAGTGTAGCTTCCACAAGGGAAAACGAAAAAGGTGGCTTTTGGAAGGATAATTGTTGATGTTGTTGTTGTCATGTTGTGTTTGCTGACTCCTCCTAGCTATAGCAATCACCTGGGATGGTTGTTTCTGTTCCTCATTTTCAGTGGGGTTTTGGAGAATGGAGAGAAGGGAAGACGGTTTTGGAAGTGAAGAAGTGTGATGCAACACAACCAGAAATGGAACAAAAGACGTGTGATTTAGAAGTGGGGGGTGGTTATCATGTGAAGAAAGAAATTATTGGGTGTTGTGTTGTGTTGTGGCATTGGTGGCAAGTGGTGGCAAGTGGGGACAAGTGTATATATATAAGATCAAAACATCTTTGGGCTTGTTGAGTTCTTCATTTATTAATAGCATGATTAATTAATTAGTTGATGTGTATATATCTCTCTCTCTTGGCATCTTTTGGAGGATGAGAAAGAAAGAGAAAGAAAAGGCAAGTGATTCTGATGAATGCATCTATCATTTCAGTGTTGTTTTGTCAAGGCCGAGGTTGGAAGGACATAGTGGCAGAAAAGTGAGACAGATGCAATTGATGAAAGCGCAACACCCTGCTAGTACAAACACATGGGGGCATATAAAATAGTGTTCATGAGTATTGATTCAGTGTTCATCCAAACCCAAACCAATTTTTCTGTCTCAACAGATAAATCTCAAGAAGAGTAGCGGCATTTCCTTTTTCTTTTTCTCGTTGCTCTTGTTCAAACGCAGGTTATTCCCACAAAGGGACAAAACAAGGCCATCAATGAGAAGTACACTTCATATGTATGTAGATGACAACTCTAGCATGGAAAAGGTGCATCAAATCTTACTTAAAAAAAAAATCATTATATCATAATATATTTATTGCTGAAAAGTCACCACTCACTTTGTGTTCATCAAAATAATTTTATAGTTTTTAGGGCATTTCTTTAAGTTTTGTTATAACAAGTTACTAAGGAAAAATAATTTATTTTTCTAATTACTTTGAGAACTTATATTGCATAACATTAAAAAACTGAAGTTATAACTGTATTTTTTTAATAACTTTCAATCTTTATTATATCTCTAATATATATAATTTTTTGTTAGGTTTTAATAATAACTTTAAAATGTTAAGAAAAAAAAACTTGAATTTTGTGTAAGAAAACTATCCTGTATAAGTAACTAAAACAATTTTGTAAAAAATCAATGTCAATAGTTTTTCAATGTCCCATTCCATTCATATCCCCATAAATTTTTAACTCTTTGATAATAAAATTATCAAGATTATAATAATACTTTCACTAATCTAACGGCCGTTTCATGAATCAATACTTAAATAAATTTAATTTTTTAAATATAATTTATTCCTTAAAAACAGATGTTCTTATTTTATTTATTTTCATTGAAATTCTAATAAGCAATATATATTTGGATGTTTAATATAAATAGATATATGGAACTTGAACAACTGATATGTATTTTAAAATAAAAGTTAAAATTTATAATATTTTGTGTAGGAGGCATTATAAAAGACAAATGAAATTTTGATGTAGTTACATTTTTATGAATAAACTCAAGAGAATTGGTTAAATTATTTTTTATCTGAGGAAAAATTTTAGTAAAATTTTTGAAATTTGATTTTAATCATTTTTACCATTTTGTATAGATACTAAAGTAGAAAAAAACAATAGAGATGTTTCTTGTTAAAAAAAAATTACAAACAAAGATATTTTAACACCTTTGATTTGACATTCTTACAGCAATTGTAAATAATTATACATTGAATTAAGTTATTTGATTAAAATATAAATTAAATTATTGAAAATAAAAAGTAATAAGATGAGTGGTAAAATGAAAGTGAAAATTTTTTAGAGTGTCAACAAAATAGGGTCTTAATTTTAACTTCACTTGATGAATCTTAAGCTGCAACTTTGTTGGTATTTTTTAACGAGATTGGATGAATAGAAATAACAGAAACATTGAATTTATTTAAAACATAAAGTTGAAATGAAAAGAATTGGTGATTAATGCATGAGAAGGTGTTATATTTGTATTTGGTGCAGAAATGATTAATGATAAAATCAGAATGATACAAAGTGTGGTGTCAGATGATACATGCATACGTCCAATCCCATCGAACTGATAGGTTTCTTTACAGTTTACATAGCACAGGGAGGCGTGAACTACCAAAAGGAAAAGCTTTTGGTGCTGCTAAAGCTAGCTGAGTCTGAGCCTCAGAGAGTGTACTCATGTCATCCCATACACCAAGCTATACCATATACTATTTATTACCATGCTATATTAGTTTCTTCATTCACATTCATTCACCTTATCTATACCTCTACCTCACTATTCCTTTCTTCTTTCTATGAGTCATAATATTCCCTTTCTCTTACCCAATTGGCTTTTGTTTGGTTTTGTTAAGGGAAGCAAATCTCAGTCAGAAAAGCCCCCCCTTCCCCCCCTCTTCTGTCACGCTGTCTTGTTCGTGTCAATCTCTCCCATTCAACACTCCTTCAATTTATGGAAAAAGTGCTCTTCCTCTGCTTTCGAAATCTTTCTGTTCCTTCAAGAAATCTCTATTTTCAGAAAAAGCCTAACCAAACATATTTAGTAAATTATGTTCACTCCCAAGCAATCCCTCCCTACATATATCAACTCAACTCCACCAACCCTTTTCTTTTTAATTTACATATACACACACACAAAGTCAAACAATGCAACCCTAAATATATATCTATGTGTTACCTAATTCTCCTTTCATTTTAACCTACTTTATCATTCTATTATATACATACATAACCATGTTAAGGTCCATCTAATGTTGTTGATTTTCGTGGTTTTTGTTGTTATTATTATTGTTGTAGTAAGGTATAATGTGGCAAATCTTGTGCTGGGATTGTGTCACTAGTGATGTGTAGCAGTTTTGACACTGACCACAAACCCTTGCTGGGCCGTGTCTGCTTCGAATTATCCCTTACACAATCGACGTAGACATCAACTTGATGCAGTGTGGTGGAAAATAAGAGAGCTCAAACAAAAATTTATGTAGAAAATATCCAAAGATGATTTCTGAAGAGAACTTGCAAACTGAAGCACTTCTGTATCTATCTTCTGCTGACACATTATTTGTGATATTAATTTTGACTGAGTTTTGCTTCCGTCATTCTAAAACTTTATTAATGGACATCTGTTTTTTAATTACTTCTATTTTTCTTTTGTATTAGATTACTATATTTTTTTCTATGTTAATTATAATAGCAGTATTCACTGATATTTATTGAATTTATGAAATATAATGCCTCCAGATCAGATGACATTTTTGTAGTTGATATAATTGTAAACACTAATTCGACACTTATTTTTTCTGTAATCTCGTTTTCTGTCAAATATATTCTATCAAATATGCTTCTGAAATTTATTAGGAAATAGAATTGTTTTATTTATTAATTTTCAATAAATTTTAATCGGTAATATTAATAAAACCCGCCACGTAAACTAATTAGAAAATATATTATTTGAATTCCTCTCCATTAAGTGTACTTTGTTCTTTATGTTTTCACTTCAATTTTGGCTCCCTTTAATATTCTTCCCATTATTTCATTTTATTTCTCACTTTAGAATACTATTTCTCAAATTATTTGTCACTTTAAAACACAAAAAATATTTATTATTTCTTACAACAATACCCTAAAAAATAAATGGACTAGTAGTTGTTACATGCTTAGTAAATATGTTTTGGTCAATTAGAGTTATTTTTTAAAGAAAGTGTGAATAACCTTAAACGGTAAATAAACTAATGACATGGTTGATTTTGAGAAAAAAAAAATAGAAATAAAATTGAATGTTTAAGTTTTGATAAAACAGAAATAAGTGAAAAAATGAAATAAAAATTGTATATTTTAATTGATTTAGTAGAAAATAAAGATAAAAAATAAGTAAAAAAAAGTAGGCATTCTCCTCCTTTTTTTCCTTCATTCAAACTAATAAAATTAATTCTCCCTCCCTCACTTTTTCCTCTTGTCTATCTAACAAACCCTAATATTTCTATCCAAATGTTACATGTAATCAATTTGTGTCTTTCTTCTTTAGGAAGTGGATCAATTTCATGAAAAAAATAAAAAGGAAGAGTAAAATTTCAAGATCAGCAACACTAATATGTAAAAGAACATAAAGAAGTGATAGTATTACTTTAAAATGAGTGGATAAAAGAATATCATATCAGTCAAAATAGTCAGACCATATATATATATATATAATTAATTAATTAAAGTGTTGTCTGGTGTTGGGTAGCTAGCAATCGAAAAACAGAAACTAGGAAGAGCTGACTATACCATAATTGGACGTGCATGCTTGAAGCATAAGAAAATACATAGATGGATAGGGATACATAGGCTCTGCCATTATTAGATTATGTCCATTGCACATGCTTAGCTGCCTAATATGAACAGTAAAAAAATTTGTCAGTATTTTATTTACTAGCAGTTCAATATAAATGACGAGTAATTATAGCTTTGAATGATAGCCCTAAATAAATGAAATGAGTTAAACCAACTCTTTATGTTTTACATCCATCCTAGAGGAATTTCTATGGGTTTCGAAAATAGTATACAAACGTAGTAGAAAAAGAAATATTTGACCATTTTGAGTTTATATATTTTAACAAATAATTTTATTAGTATAGAGTACTAATATATAACGTTAATCTATGAAATGTTACCAACATGTAGGATTGAGGATTGGATTTGAATATTTAAAATCTTAAATTCGAGGAACGTAAATAGAAAAAACTTGATTCAAATAAAGATTCTATTTCAATAAATATTATTATTTATTAAAATTGAAACTTTTACATAAATGTCACATTTATAAGAAAAAGATAGACCTTTTTATTCATAGATCAATTTTTAGAAATTAAAAAAAGATTAAACTTTAAAAAATTACAGAATATGGCAAGGTGTGCTTATTAAAAATGGTTCTGCTTTTGTTTCCTTTGTTTTCATTTTAATTAATATAAAAATATTTCGTATTTTTATCCATCAAAATATATGACCATTTTACTCTAGTTTTTGCACCTCTATCCCTCTTATTACCTTTTTTTCCCTTTTATTCCTTCTCTCTGCATGTTCTTATTTCAGTTTGATTCCAAAAAAAGTATAAAACGAAATGGAATTAAGAAGCATCCTATAGTGCAATGGAAATGGAGAGATCCAACAAACCTAGTTTACTAACACGCAACAAGGGCTACATAGGAAGCATTGAACTGACAAAAGTGTAAAGTGGTTCTCAAGTGTTTCTCTATAAGCTCACTCTACCTTCATCACCGAATAACCCTACCTACCTATGTCATTATTGTGCCTCATCACCACTTGCATTTGCATCCCCTGAAACACTCAGATCTGCATGTTAATCCGACCCCACACTTAATTCTCCTATTCATATGTAGATGAAATAGTTCTTTCTTTTCCCTAAATTTTCAAACACCATCTACTGTTTTTCATATAAGTTTGTGATTGAAGATTCTTTCAGTTTTGTGGTAGAGGCTGTGGAGTGAGAAATTGTGTGATTAACTCCTATGTTGTAATCCTAGAAAATAGTGTCTGTTTACTTGAGGATGTTAATCCTGTTCTCATTTCTTACCACAGATACCTACCACTAAATTAAGAACCAAACATAATGATTAAACTCACCTACCCTATTTTTAATTATTTATTCATATTATTATATTATTATAATATAACTGTGAAAAGGTTGTTTAATTGTTGAAGAATTCTAATTTTAAGAGAAAACCAAAAAGTTATCTAGTACTTTTCTTTTTCATAATTGGTGGATATCGATTTTACATAGTTTGTCATAAATTATATGCACTATTTTAAGAGTTTAACTGGTACAAAAATTTACAAAGATATTCTTCAATATTATTTATCATCACTTTCAATTTAATTAAATTATTTAAAAAAAATCAACTATATACAATGCAAAATAATTTTTGGTGTTATACATGTGAAACAAGAAATAAAATACAAAAATTTTACATATTATCATAAGAGAATATGTTTCACAAATTCTAATATACATTCTTGACATATTTCTTCAATACTCCAAGTTTACATCTTAGCAAATTCAAACTTTTGTTTATTGGAGTGTATTTGTCATTATATATGCTAATTGATCTTCAAACTTACAAGGCTACAATTTGATTATATATAATTTCTTTATTTCCTTGATTTCATGATATACAATCTTGATATAATTTGTTTTGTGTCGAAGAGAGTTTTTTTTTTGTAATTATAAAAAATTATCAACTCTTGAAATAATTATTTCATATTAGTCTTGACGAATTTTAATAAAAGTTTTCTAAGCCAAATGGCATAATGTCATAGTAGCTATTAATATACTAAATTTTACGAGTACATGAAACAACTACATCTTGTTTCTTGTTTCTTTGAGTACTAGCAAAAAAAGTCACTTCCAAATAAAATTACATATTTTGATATACTTTTTTTTTATCATCGGAGCTTTCTTGCTCAATCACTATAATTATGCTTTTGATATACTTAAAAACATGTTTTGCTCCATCCATGTGAATTGGACTAAGAGAATATATGAATATAGATAACAAACTCACAACAAACATTAAATATGGTATGGATGACAAATAGATATAATAGATTTTCATAAATGCAACTCCTTTGGTTTCATCTTCATTTGTAAGAATTTTTTGTTTATCACCATTGGAGTGACAATATATTTGCAAATATCTAAGTGAGACATTTTCGAAATCTTTTTGACATACTTCTTTTGAGATATGAAGATCTCATTAAATGATTAAAGTATCACCATCTCAAGAAAATACATATTTTTGCACATACTTATATCTTTATTGTACATTTAAAACACTTTTCATATGTTTTATTTTTAGTATTTAAATTATTTTATTTTAATAATAATAAATTAGTTTCAATGCACATAATTACTTTATTTGTATCTTTATTTAACTTTTGGTTATAATTTTTGAAATATTTGTTCTAGTTGATTCCAGTTGCATTTGATTTTTCATTTTCAGGATTTCAAAATGAACATATAGTTTGCTAGATTTAGATTTTTTTTTTTCTATTTTCTACAACTTTTGAAGTTAAGGCATATTTGTTGTACTTTTATATAGAAACATATGCGGATTAGTTTTCCTTATTTTAGTTTGAATTTTTGTGATTGGACTTGTAAACTTAAGTAGAGCTATAATTAGGCTCACACACACACCTGATTAAAGCTTATATATAGCCTAACTGTTTCTTAACCACATACTACTTTCATTTATTTAGTTTTCTAAGTTTTAATTGCCCTTTCCTCTCATTTTCTCTCAATTTTACAATTGTCTTTTTTTATTTTTCTCTCTCCATTTTGTTTTTCATTTATGGAGAACTAATTCTTGAAGTTCAATTCATATAATCAAGAGTATACAATCCAATTTGAGTTCTCCATTGATTGTTTAATGTTATGAGTTTGTTCTTCTTTTACCTAATTTCAGGTTTTCATTTTTGTGATACTAATTTACATTTCTAATCTTATAATCAAATTAGGAATTGATTAAATCTTGATTTGATAATTGGATATAATTATATTGAATGATATTTTGATTTGATTTATATCTTTGGTTTCAATGATGTTTGTTCGATTGAATTAATTAATTGAATCGATTAATTATTAAAACTTGAATTTGAATTTTTAGATAACTATTAAAAGGAATTGTATGAATCACATTTCACTTTCTTGTATTGTTTTCGATCTTTATTTATATTTTATAAATTATGTTTTCCTATAAAACCACCAACTAATTTGTATAGAAATAATATTAAATATTAAATATAATTAATATGTCTCTTTGGATAACCGTCGAGGTTGTGTTTTATACTAGAAAAAATTTATACAAAACTTAGATGTTTTGAACAAATATATCAAAATAATCTACTCATATTGTTGAAAATATCCTTTAGCTATTAATCTAACTGAGTTTGTTTACAAATCTATTAGAGTTTAGTTTGATTTTATAAATCCACTTTACACCAATCATCTTTTTATGTTTGAGTCTTTGCACAAGTTGTCATGTATTATTGTTCTCAATCATATGTATCTTCTTTTACATGACACTCTTCATCCTTCACTTTTACCAACTTTAGCATATAAATTCTAACTAAGCTTTCTTGCATCTGACATAGATGTTTTCTAATAATTTATTTTCTTTAAAATGTATTTTAGAATCACTCACTGATATATTTTCATTTAGACGACCTTTAGTGTATGGTCTTTTAAAACTTGGTCCTTTGTTTGCATCTAAGCCCATTTTCACTTGATTGTCTCATCAAACTTTACATTCTTACTAATGAGGATCTTATGCCTCTAAAAATTGTATATGATGTCTTCTAAAGATTCTATAAAAGGTATCATATGGAGTCTTTATTATATAAAAAAAATACAATTTTATGACTTATAATCAAACTTACCTTTTCTTTATTTTAGAATAAGGACATAACACAACATAAACCTTTTAAATTTTGCAATGAAGGTTCTTATCAAAATAAGTTTCAAAAGGTAGTTTTCCTTCCAAGGCCTTGGTTGATAATATATTTTGTAAGAAAAAAAAAACAATGGTATTTATTGTTTCAGCATATAACTTCTTTGGAAAACTCTTTTCAAACAACTTTATAGTCTAATAATTAAAAACTAGTTTGGTATAAATAGACTATTTTAGTCAAATCATCTTATATTTATCAATTCGTACAAATATAATTAATAGAATCGTTTTCGTTAATGAAATGGTTCATCAATTCAAGAATGATATAATTGAATGCTTTATTTGGATTTACCAATGTACTGTACAAGTTGAAAAGAGGCATAAAAATAATTAATATTGTTCACGTTTGCTTTGAGAAACTCTTGTGAAAATGGTAAAAAGAAAAGTGAAGGAGTGAAAGGTGAGTTGTCAAGACCATCTATGGTGAAATGAGTATAAATACATGTGGGAAAAGGCTCTTTTACAATTTTTCCCTTTTACATTACACAAATTGGTCAATTTTACACATAAATGAAATGTAAAAAAATTAAAAATCGTAAGCAAAAGTTAAAATTGGACCAAGAAATACTATTTATTTATTTTATGACATATAATGGATTATGTCATCATGCATTTACGTTAAAACCAATTTCTTCAACATTACTTACAGACGCACAAGCACCATTTTTTAAACATTGCTTATTCAAACCTATTTCTAACATTGCTTATTCAATCCTAATCTCATAATCCTACACAATTTTTATTTCACCACGTATGGATAGGTTTTTATTTGGTGCATGGCATCAATGTTCTGGTGCATATTATAGTTTTATTAAAAGGAGTTAAATTTTTTTCTCCAAACCCAATTTCAAATATTACAAATTTTTTAACACACTCCTACCTTTAATACGGTCCGAAAAGTATTTCAACATCATTTTTAAAATATTCTATATTAATTTTTTTTTTTAGTTTTTCTATTTCATACATTAATTATTTTTAAAATTTAATTTATCCTTTTTCTTCGTAATTTTTAAGCTATAGACAGTTTGGTAAATATTTATATAATACTATTAATGAATATTTTATAATTTTGTTATCTATTACAAACTTTCCGCTCCCTTTATTTTTCTTTATTTTCCCTTCCATCCCAGCCCATAATCCAATACCCTCTCGTAAGTCTTTGGAAATGGAATTGAAGTTAGCAAATGTACGAGCCGTTGTATAAGTGGAACAAAAAATCTAATATCAAATAATAAGTGGTTTGTGGTAGCATGTTGGTCACAAACTAATTATACAAAGCAAATAACAATTTTTCCTCCCCCCAAAAAACTAAACAATTTCAAAATCGATCCCCAAAACCTCACTCACGTGAAAACCCAAACCTTGTTTAAACATCAGACTTAAAGAAATCACTGCAAAAATCTTACCTCTTTACTCTTTCAAATACCAGTTCCAGCATTCTTCCAAGATCACTCCTTTTAACACTGAAAAATTTTATTGGCCAAGACCAGTATACATCTATTTTCATCTTCTTAGCAATCATTAATTTAAAGGATAGAGATTTTGTTGTAACACAATTCTGTCTCTATTCTCTTTTCTCTATGTTGTGCAGTTGTTTTTACCAAGGAACAGACTCTGTGCATATCAACCTTATTATGAAGTTATTTTTGCAAACAATTGCCCCTAATTTTTTTAATAGTGTTAACTATCTTGTCTTCATGTGGTTGAATGACACAACTTTTATTGATAAAAATAAAGGTGTGAATAAGTGATATTGTTAACTTTTACCACTTCTGTTAATTTTCCTTTTTTTGTGATTTTTTTGTAGCCACTTGTTACCGCGATTTGTATACATGATATATGCCATGTATAATCTTTATTTTCACGAACATGAAACAAATTAGACACCACATTTTGTAGTTGGTCTTTCAGTAAAAGAATTCCTACATTCTCAAATCATAAGACCTTCCATCAACTCCACTTACAAGTTAAGCAGTAGAAGCTCCTGGCTTATCCCAACAGGTACACACTCAGAGCAGCAGAGATCTTTACTCCACATGCAGAACTCAAACTACACCCAACTGTAACTTGATGAGCTTAAGCAGAATTCAAAAGCTTTGAATAGGAAGCTCATTCTGTGTGGTAAATGCATATCATCCTCTAAAACTAATAATACTAACCCTGGCTAAAATATTCCAATCTTCCTAAATCCGTTTGAATAAAGCAAAAGGAAAGCATTAATGACAAGCAAAGGCACACCACCATTGAGCAACAAACGCAACATTATCCACTACCTTCATCAATTGTGATTGTGAGAGAATGTGTTGCCTATCTTCCAAAACTACTTAAAATTGATCAAAAGTCATCAGCACTCCGTCACCGGAAAACAATGCAACATAAACAACCTATCATGTTCATCAATTATAAGAGATTTTTTTTCACAGGCAGTACCTATTTCATATAGTGTGATGGAGTCATAGATGATATGCAGTATATTAAAGCTTTAATTGATACAGCAAATAAATTACATTGGTATTCTTGGACATTATTCGGTCATCTCTTTCAACTTGATTGAATGGTTTAAAAAACCAAAAAGTAGAAATTTCATCATCAAGATACTTCAAGAGAGAATACAGATGGTCATCTTAGGTTGACAACCAAAGCAGTGCATAACACACCCCAAGCTTTCCAAATATCGATCCTGAATGGTAAAAACAATAAATATATGAAAATCTTGAATTACTTCCTTCCTCTGCTAAGCCTCTGCAGTTGATAATTGATACTCCCCCAAGACTTTCTGTTCTTTTTACTCTGAAAAAACAAAATTGAAGTGATTGTTTTTTTGCACTACTTAATTCTAAAGTTAAAAGGTAAAAGCAACTATATGTAAAGCTAAGAAAGTTGGAGAACAACAAAAGATGCTAGTTTTCATCAAATTATGTCTGTTACCTGAGATTCCATACAGGCATTTAATAGCTCCTTCTGGCGAGCACAGGCTTCCATGTCGCTATGGTTTGCAACCATACAATTGAGCAACATTGACATTTCCTTCATGCAAGGTTTATGAAGTGAACCAAATCTCTTGGGGTTGATAAAAAGCGTACCAGCTTTACGACCCATTATCCTGCAACTTAACATACATCCAGTAAAATGTTAATATCCTTTTCAATTGATACAGATAAAACATGTCATAAAAAACCCATAATTGAAAACTTCATGTACCTTTCTAAGAAATTATACATCAAGAAAGTTATAAATGAACAGTCAACTCAACACCAACAACAGTTTAATGCAGTAGGTCATTTGATCACCAAAACAACTTAAAATACTGCAGTAGTGCCTAGTGCTTACTGCCATTATTACAAAGCACAAGACATGAACATGGAACATCATGATGTTCTTTTGCGAATCATGTTAATAAAAAAATATAACAAACCATATACCTTTAAATTCGCCTTAGCCTGTTTGGTTGAGAGATTGGGGAGGATGTGAGAAGATGAAATTAACATTAGAGGAGAAATAATTTAAAATAATGGCGGATCGACTTTACTGTTTTTCACTTATTTCTACTCATCTCTCCCCTCACTTCGTCTTTATTTCCATTCAATTAAAAACCTTTAATTTCTACTTTATTTATCATCTATTTCCATTCTATTAACTTATTTCCATCTAACCTATTTTTCTCATCTCTGCAAATCAAGACATAATGGTTTCGACTCTTAATTTTTCCTGGTATCCACACTACATCAATTTATTCTCCTTAAACTTCTTCTGTCTCCGTCACACATTTCAAACAACTCATGCCAAGATTTTACCAATTTTTACAACCAACTTTCTCTCCAATGCATTAATTCCTAATCCTATCTTATCTACATATAAACTCATCCCTTACAATCCACCTCTCACCTAATAGTTAAACATCTTAGCCCCTGAATGCTTGGTAAAATAATACTTTTTAATATTTAAATATGTATAAACAAAAATCAACGCGTACGTGAAAAGGATAGTGCAATTTGCAGCAATTTATACAGTTTAAGGTTTCAAGCAGAATGTATTATAGCTAATAGGAAATAATTGGGATGGTAATTAGAGGAAATTGTTTCGTCCTTCACCAAATAGGACCCTTCATTTTAATATTTCTTAGGAGATTCGATGCCTGAGATAACTATTGAAGGCATTTAGCTTTTCTCTTATGCAACGCACACCGTGTCGACAATAAAAAATAAATAAAAACATCTTTGTGAAAATCTAATTTTAAATAGAAGAAGATAAAGAGGTTACCGGAGAGAGAAGAGTGGAGACACCGATTGTAGAAGAATCTCCGACGAGATTGAGTCTGCAACTTAAACAGAGAAGACGCCGGCGATCGGAGAGTGTGTGAAAATCAGAGAAGTGAAGGAAAAAGCAATAGAAAATACAGCGGAAGTGATAGATGAGGGATGGGCCTGAACCTGGGCCTGGGCCATTTCGAAATTTAGGGTTTTTCGATGGGCATTTACTTTACTATCTGCACCTCTTTGCTTTGAACTATCGTAATCATAGTCTCGCCCTTCGTCTTATGATGAGTTACTTCCTTTATACCTAATTGGTCGTGAAACGCGTGACTCGGTTAATTTAGTCCTTCAAATTTTTTAAAACTGATGTATTTTCTAAATATGTAGAAAAACTAAATTAATTTTTAATATAATATTTTAATGACAAAATAATTTTTAATTTATTTTTAAATCGATTTTTCAAATTATATTTTAAGAATAAATAATCATATACAACTTGAGAATGGGACATAATTACAAAAAGTTTTACGTACTCCCATACTAAAATAAATATTTCATTCTAACAAAAATTAAATTGACTGCATCTTATAAATTTAGCCTTGTTTGTTCGTAAACATTCCCAAACTGTTGTTTCAAGCGAAATAAGCAGAAGAAACCCATCACAATTTTTCATTGTGAAGATTTACATGAAAACTGATATCATTGATTATATCAATAAACATTTTATTAATATTTACCTTACATAATCAATAATAATAGTAAATAATTATAAATAAAATTATATATCCAATAAATAATTTTATAGGACTCTTTATCATTTTTTTTGTTTGATCTTAATAACCTTCATTTCACTTATGTGACAATTTCTTGATTTTACTTATGTGACAATTTCTTGAATTGCCTTGTTAGCATGGATGACCATACCAATTTCATATTTTTTTTTCTCACTATATCTTTGGAGTCAAATCGATTGGATATACCAAGTATTAGAATATTATTATTATAGAAATAAATCAAATTAATAGAATATAAGAAAATATCGGTGATAAGAATATCAAAGAGATAATCAAGGGAGTATCAAAAAACAAATCAGTAGAATACCAAAGATAATCAAGAGAGTATGAGAGAATATTAAATGTATTTATTTAGAATAATTTCCATATTTAGTTTCCTAAAATTTTATATTAAGTGAGCTATTGTAAACAAAGAGATATACATTCAATAAACAAATCTTCTTCTATGTTATCATACTCTTTGTTTTTTTTTTCATAGTTATCATATTCTTGTCCAACCTTTCTTAACCCTCGATACCATCGCAAGATGGTATCAAAGCGGTGTTAGATCCTAGAAACTTAAAAACCAACATCATTGTTCCATTACCCCTCACAGCCGAAAAACACCAAAAAACCAAAAATGTCATTTTCAGATGATGAAATTGGCAACAGCATGAATCAAATCCAGAATAACTCCTCAACCATTACTGATGAGCTAACTTTGCAAATTGCAAATATGCTTGGTAATGGCCTAGGGATTCAGCAAACACAATCCAATCTTGACAATTTGTCAATTGGTTTCAAATTAAATGGAGACAATTATCCATTGTGGGCAACACTAATGAAGAAAGCTATCGGTGACAAAGGAAAGAAGAGTCATCTGACAGGTATACCTCCGGCACCAGAAGAGATAGAACCAGCATATGAAAAATGGGAACAAGCAGACCAAACTGTCTTCACCTGGATAATTCAAAATATTGAGATTAGTTTGATAAACAATGTTTCCCAGTTCCTAACCGCCAAGGCTTTATGGGAGGAATTGGCTACTACCTATGGAAGCGGCATAGACCCGATGCAAATCTATGATTTACACCGAAAAGCAAACACACAGAAACCGGGAAATGATACCTTAGAGGATTTCTGGAACAAATTACAAGTTATATGGATGGCGATTGATAGAAAGCAACTGAACCCTATGAAATACTCAGATGATATTGCAACCTTCAACAAAATCAAACAAAAACAGAGACTATATCAGTTCTTAACATGGATAGATGAAAAATTTGAAGTCATCAGAAGAGATATTTTGATGCAAGAGAAGACCCCTTCAGTAGAGTCCGCCTATGCTGCTGTCCGAAGGGAGGCGGCCCGACTCCAAATTCTAAAGCCTACCACTAGTAGTGAAGAAAACACATCATTAGAGGAGGTCAGAATCGGCTTAACCGCAAGAAATAGACCACTGGAACAGGGACAGGGATGGAGTTGCCCAGAAACTACCGGACGACGTCCATCACAACGAGACAAGGAAGACAAAAGTCACCTCCATTGTACTCATTGTGGAATGAAGAAACACATAAAGGAGATTTGCTTTAAAATCGTGGGTTATCCCGAATGGTGGGAAGATTTTAAACAAAAAAAATCGCAAGGTTGCCACCATCGTGGGCATCCCGCAAACCACTAGTAACTGTAATGGTGACACCAAAAGAGAGGAAGAAGCAAAACCGCAAGTTGTTCATGGATGAGCCACAGTCACTCATGGAGGTAAAAGAAGAGAGGAGGATACCAGTCCAGGAAAATCTGATTAGTGGATTTTTTATTGTGGGGCAACTGACACTATGACCCATGATCCTCATGATTTTAACAATCTATCCACACCAGTTAAAACTCATATTGAGACAGCCAATAGAGAATTAGTTGCAGTCCAAGGAGAGGGCTCAATTGTTTTTTCAAAAGAATTAAAATTAGAAAATTGTCTTTATGTTCCT
>Ga0099825_1002899_pt1 | contig 22891 bp, 14 predicted proteins | sample SiratroredBW_FD_76838 | JGI IMG/M metagenome (GOLD analysis project Ga0099825, IMG submission 76838) | Root nodule microbial communities of legume samples collected from California, USA - Siratro red BW | ecosystem: Host-associated > Plants > Roots > Nodule | place: USA: California | collected... | reverse complement strand
TTTAAAAAAAAAACACTACCAAAAAAAAAAAAAAAAAAAAATTTCCCTTTTTAAAAAAAAAAAAAAAAAAAGAGGAAAATTGACAGTGGGTGAACGAGTAGAGAAACACAGAAAAAGGGCGGCGGGGATGGGGCCGGGGGGGCTAAGGAAAATGGAAGTTAAAACTGCAGTAATGAAAGACAGGTGATCATTGAAATATACGCAGTGGATCTCCGAAAAATGGAGAGCTCGGAGAAGAATGAAGGATCGAGGGGTTTTTTCTTTCTATAAAAAACCTGATAAAGATTTAAGATTCGCAAAGAAACCCCATTAAATAGCACTTCTGAAACAAATTCGACATATCTCTCAATTGATTTTGAACAACATCACGTAGTGCCAGTACTGAGACGCACCACTGAACTGAGACGCGATGGTCTCCTTGTACTATCTGCGGTTATTGACAAATGACAACCTAGATTTATGGTGAAAGAATGCGTTTGCTTCATCCCTTTTTACAAGAAACGCAGGAATGTAACAATGAACTGCTCCCTATACGAGATATTTTGATAAAAGCTCCTACCATAGTAAAACAAACAGAATAAATAAACTATTACCATTAGCGGCAAAACAGCTTTATCTTGCGGTAATATTAAACATCAAAAGTCTAAGGCAAAGTTTGCACTATATCTCTTAAGTTTCCAGATAAAGCAAAATTTGAAACACCACAGAGACATCACATGAATGAGCCAGACATCTGTAACAGGAAACTATAATTTACTTTACAGGTCGACATACACTAGTCGGGAAGAAGGTTGACCAATGCCTATTAGTGCTTCATCTTGACCTGTGATCAGAAAGCTCTTTTAAATTATCCTGCTCCTCTTTGATGCACGGTTCATCCACTGCCATTGAGTCCACCCCCGACACCTGAAAAGATGCAATTTTAACACCACCGGTGTGATCTTATAAATGGGAAATTTTAGTTTATGAAGGCCAAAACATTCAACCTTGGAGCATGCAATCTCCTTGAAAGGCGTTAGAAAATCTCTTCCACAATCCAGATGTTTATGATAACTTTCCTGAAATTTAAAATATGTTCTTCATTTGTCACTTAAAAGTAATTAATTCATCTTAAAACTAAAACAAGACAAATCACTGTACACGCGCATCATTTAGCAATATGAATAAGGAGACAAGTGTCATAACCTGAGGCCAATCACTAGGAAAATAAATAAACGAAAGGAATTCAATTGAGGATGTTATAAAATATATTACAAATTGTTCAAAATGACACGTCACATAAAAACTAAAATTATACTCATAGAATTGAATTGAAATATAATTTTCATTAAATTCACTATAATGTACTTGTTACTCATTCTGATGCTTAGTTCATTTGATTTCAATAATATTTAAAAGATTATTTGAAACATTTTTTTCACTGTTACGAAGACAAAGAAAGCAGGTCGGGACATACTGCATCTTTATGCTCAGCTTCAACACGTTCACTTTTCACCCTTCTGCGAGGTTTGCTGTAAAAACAGATCAGTTAAAGAGACTTAAAAGACACTATCAAGATGGGCTGCAAAAGCACAAGAACATACCTGTCATCATCAACCTCCATGTCAGAATCAGGATCCCATCTTTCATCTCTATCATCTTGATCCTCATCTCTCTAAATATGAATAGTAAGTAATTCTCAATATTTGCTCAAGCACTGTGTCAATACAATAATGATAAATGACAAACAAATCTGTTAAAGCAAAAAATACGGCGGATCATTTGAGAATGCTCGTACATGTTAATGAACACGTGGATTTTTTTTTTTAATTTTGATATATAATATACAATGCTCTAGACAAATTTCAGACTTCAACTTGAGACGTGATAATTGATTTTCTGAAACATGTTTACAGTGTGGCCAAGATTCTAACAAGTTTTGTGATGATGGATTTTTGCCAATAAGCTTTTTCTAAAATAAATAAAAAAAATTTGCAGATCTTTCCATTTCAAATGCAACATTTGCAATTTGGATATTGGACAAATTAGTAGTAGCTCCACTAGGATGCAATAAATCTAAGCAATGAGAAAAATATATATTTCTTGAACATAGTAGCAGAATTTGCACCACGATATGCTCCTATTCAATCATTTCAAGCCAAAGGATATTCAAAATACTTTTATACATATCTATGAGGAAGTATGCAACTGGTTCAATAATGATTAAGAGATGATAAAACAAAGAGTTGGAAAAAAAGTGTATTGTATTTCTCAATAGATACAAAGCCAACCTCTTGTAGCTCTGCATCAGGTGGTCGCTCCTGGAATGGGACACTTGGTGCATGCTGAAGCCTAGATAAATTATCAAGAAGTTTTGCTCTTATTTCATCCAATAAATGTCGAGAGTTCTTGTTTTCCATGTTACTTGGAGCAACATGAAGAGTATAGTCAGGACCAAAATATTCATAATACTCATGTTGAGGCATCTTATCATCTAGTTCAATACCAAGAGCAACGCTGGTCTGATCAACAACCAAAAGAAATTTGTTAATCAGAGAACACTTTCTGCTTAAAAAAAAATAGAATGTTTTCACTTGGCACAGATATCAGTTATACAGATCAAATCAACACTCCAGAGTGCAGATACTGATTCCCATATAATAGGTTTCAACAGGACTGCTAAAAGCCAAAAGATATAGGCAGGCATACCTCACGTTTTAATCTGTTAGATGTTTTCAGTAACGTTTTTTTAATAATGCTATACAACTAAATGTTAATCATTGCTTTGAGTTGTGTACACCAGAGAGCATTTTTCACACTATAGAAAAAGTTTACGAGTCAATCTATTGTGATATCTTCATTGAAATCTTTGTACCAGTATTCGTGACCATTGCAGAGGAAACCCATAATCAAATTATTACTGAGAACTTAATTATCAGGCGTCAATATTCATCCTTTTAAACGAGACAAAGAAAATAATAAGATAATTCAACCAGGAAAAGTTCAAGAAAGATCACACAAGACAATACCTCGTAACACCAACAGCGTGCCACATTTCTTATTGTATAGCCACCTCCCCCGAGCAATAGAAGGGGAACATTAAAAGATCTCATATATCTGACACACTCTGCATGACCTTTAATGGAAAGATTGAAACAACCCAATCTGTCCCCAGATAAAGAGTCAGCACCACATTGTAATACAACAGCACCAGGCCTAAAAATTTCCATAACCTTCCCCATTATTGGCTTAAACAAGGACTGATAGCTCTCATCATCAATTCCATCATCCAAAGGAACATTAAGTGAATAATATTTCCCTTTACCATATCCAGTATCACGAATATCACCTGTTCCAGGAAAGTAATCCCCGAACTTGTGAAATGAAACAGTCATGACCCTATCAGTGGTGTAAAAGGCCTCCTCAACACCATCACCATGGTGGATATCGATGTCCACGTATAGAACACGCTGCACATGATAGAGAATGCAGATTACTATGATACAAAGTATTTAATACGAAACATTTAACATTAATAGAAATGTAGATGGCAATGTGTCTTGTAACCCACATCTTAAACAAGTTCTAATGTAACCAGACATATTAAGGTAATAAACAATGTCTACCTCATTAAAGTAAAAGAAAAATGCAGATTAAATCCCATTCAAAAAGAGAAGGGAAGCTCTAGCTCAAGCAGTGTTCTCAAGGACAGGAAAAAGAAAAGATTCACATCCAATGTTGACGTAAAAGTAGGATAAATTCTCCGAACCCAGATCTCTTTTAAAAATAGTAAAAATACTACTCAGTTTGTTGAAACAAGCAATATGGAAAGAAAACATTCAAAACAATTGCCAAATTAATTTGAATTCATCTCTAGGTCTTTGAGAACACCAGAGCACAAATCTGCAAGACACTCAACTTTTGAGTTAAAAGTATCCAGCAATTACAATTCACGAAAAGAAAAAAGAGCTCATTAGCTAATAATATATATTAAGCATATTGAAGGAACCAATAAACCAAAAACCTTAAACCATTAGAAGAATCCTTTACTGCGCATCTTTGGGAACCAGCCATTGTACAACACATTCTATTTTCTGTGAGAATAGAATTCATTGCACATTCAAATGTGGTTGGTGCATTAGTTAACCCAAAAGATATAACCAAGAACTTAAAGTGGCATTGGTGAGCCTTAAAAGCTCATAGACCAATCTTGGAAAAGATAGCTGACACTTGTAATTCATGCAATACTCTTCAATCATAGGAATTGGGTATTTGTCAGGGACTTGTTATTGTGACTTTATTTACCACTCTAATCCACCAAAGCCTCCCACTCCTTTACTTTGTCTTGATCAAAATAACTGGACTAGGAAAAGGATTAGAACCAGGTTGAATGATCCCACTCCAGCATTTCTTCAATCAATTTTTCAATCTCATTTTTTTGGACACGGGGTAACAATATGGCCTCACATTAACCAAGTTAGTGCCATATTTGAGTGGACTACAATACTGCTCTATAAGAATTAATGAAATTATGGCTTGCCTCAGTATCAATCAGGACCTTAATATGCTTGCCATTAATCATCTACATCAACTTTCCACAGCTCAAGGTTGTGCAATACCTTCAGTTGAGCACAGGCAAAGCTTCAAGTTATGACAACCCATCACCGCTCCACCTACAGACTTGAGCTCTTCCTCTGCATATGCATGTTTTATATCAGCTTCCCCCAACTCATCCTCCCCAAAGATCTACCAGCATTTCTTAGTTGGGCGACAATGATCAGGAACAAGGTGTGCCCACATCAAAAACATTTCCTTGCTTCCCTTTGTTTAATGTATTCATGATCAGGAGTATGTTTTGTCCACTTGGCACTATCAAAAGAAACTTCAGAGCAAAATCCAACACACAATTGTAGGACTTTTATAGCACCCAACAATCTCTTTTACTCACCCAAAGCATCGCTCTTGGTGCTACTAGAACCACTTCAAAAGGGTTAGCTACATGAGAGGAAAAATAATTTCTTCAAAATCACGTAGCTCCCCACCCAATTTGAAATCTTCCTCCAAGGCTCCAACTTAAAGGCTAACCCAATGGCCTTTGAAATATCTGAGACAATGAATATCAATCTTGAATGAAGACCTCCAAGAAATAGCCCAATGGTTGCTCCTTAGACCTAGTAAATTCCCCCTTCTTAAGCATGTCAATAAAAGGCTTAGCAATTTTTCCAAAAGTAGACACAAATATTTGATAATAGCCAACTAAAAATGAAAAAATCTCCCAGTTGTCTGATGTTTGGTGGTTGTGGCAATCTGCCGCTGCTGAAATCCTGTGAAGGCCAGCTGCTTTCATAGTGCGAGAATTAGAATTTCCTGTTGTAGTATTCACAGAAAATTGAGGAGTCTCAACTGTAATACTATCCACAGCCGACTGAGGTTTAGCTTTTCCAGCTTCCGCAGTAGTGTATTCCTCAGCCAACTGCATCCCTAAAACTTGAGATATCTTATGTTTCAGTAGAAGGAGTTGTGGAAAATGGAGGTTTAGGAGGGGAATCAATGAATTTAGCGGGAGGAACATGGTTGTTGACACCATGCTTATTGATAGAAGCTTTGGCAACTTCATGCAATTTCACAATGTGAGTTGCATGATCAATAGTGTTGGGGTTGAACATCCTGATTGTCACTTTGGGTTTCATGTTGCAATCCAGCCAAAAATTTGCTCAAGGCCTGTTCAGTAAGAAGGGCTACCTGAGTTCAGGCAAGCTGAAAATCATCCACATATTCATGTATCCTGCCCTGTGTTTGACTTTAATTAGAGCAACTAGCAGGTCATTATAAACATTGCTGAATCGTTGAGCTACATGAGAATGTATTCAGACCAGGAAGGGAGAATATCAAATTTGCTACACATATGGTTGAGATGCCACCCTATTGAGGTGGGTAAAGGCTAAACAAACCTTGCAAGTTTACACTGTGCCATCCAGAGAAAAAGAACTGAGTGTACTTATACAATCATTCTTTCATATCCTAAACATCAAACCATGGGAATTCAACCTTAGAGATGTGAGTAGAGTAGCAGTTGTGGGTTTCATTTCGATTGACACAATGAGGACTGTTAATGGAGAAATCATCGTTGTTGCTCTAGGTGGGTTGAGCCTGTAATAAGCTCTTGATTTCTTCCATTCCTGCATCTAGATGATCCAAACGGGCTATACTTGCTAATTTTCTCTAATCAAGCATCAAATTCTAGTTTCTTCTAGAGCTCAACCATCATAATTTGACTTCAGGTCATAACAGCCTGTCTCCATGATACCAATTGAAACTATTTGGATATGCAGGGAGCAACCTGTGAATAATCCTAGCTCAGAACAGGGTTTCTAATGTCATAATGAATTTCGTTGTAAGGAGTAGAGTAATTGATTGCAGACAATAATCAAAGAAAATAGAAATTTACTGAACAATTTCATTGGCCACCTGGCTGTAATAATGTTCAAGTTGATTACAATTTCCTGGCAAAAAGCAAATTTCTAACAAACTTTAGGACACCTCAACTTGGCCATGCCCACTGCACGTGCACACAATTCACTATTCATCATCTCTTACATAAAATTAGGAACAAAAATAAACATATATTAAGTATTTCTATGGGTTAGAAGTATGTTGTGACAATGAGTAGCGTTGAACCTCAAAAGTTTCTCCACTCCTGCAATCCTCCCAACCTTTGAAAGACAACCTTTTTTACTCGAGGAGACTCTTTTCATTGACCTTGGAGAAATTTTCCTCAACTACAACTCCACATGGTTCTTTGGGCTTGGTTGTGTGATTACCCATAATCCAAGTCTAGTGTTCATTAATAAAATGCATATTTCATATTTTCGCATCATCTTCAACATGTGAAAGCTTTATATACTAGCTTTAGTGTGATGTGAGTTTGTCTTCAGTGGACGTGCATCCAAATACACAGTTGATTTGATTTCCACACAGTCATCACTATCATTTGTCCAGTTTATACTTGTTTTTCCATTCACTACGTGAGCAACTTCTTGATTTCCTCCATACGTGCAAGTTGATTTGTAAGTTGCAACACCAACTTTTGAGGAACTTCATCAAAGAGTCCACCCTAGCTTCCAGAATAACTACTCATACTGACCAGAGTCCAAACAAGGCAAGTCAGACCACTTGATTGGCCCTCAAAGTGAAATGAAAAATTGAGAGATAATGGAAAGAGAAGAAATCAAAGAAACAACTATGGTATTTCTCTGCCAAGGGAATAGTTCCCTTTCCAAATATAAAATAGTTAATTACAAAAGATCCAAAAAGAATTCCTACTCATGAGTGTAATAGTATCTATATACTTCCCTTACTAACTACCACAAACCCCTAGGCTATAGTAACCCATCCGCATAACCATTGTTCTCTAGAACGTACTCACTTCTTTATTCTAAAATACACTTCCAATTTTGGAACCAACTGCAGCTGTTGGTCATATAAGGAATAAATTCAACCTGAATTAAAATGAGAACAGTCATAATCAATGATATAATGTGGGAAATTAAATTTGGGAAACCTCGTGTATTTTGAGAAGTTCCAAAATAGCCAGCACAATGTCATTAACATAGCAAAACCCAGAAGCCTCACACTTCTTTGCATGATGTAGACCACCAGCCCAATTTATTGCAATATCACATACTCCATGGTTCAATTTTAGAGCACCACCAACAGAACCTCCTGCATATGTCTGGCAGAAAGAGTAAAGACCATCAAATACAGGGCAGTCTTCACCAACATTAAACCTCTTCAACTGTCTCAATTGATCTTGCTGTGTTTCAGGGGTGATTCCTCTCAAAAAGGCCACATAATCATCAGCATGGAACTTGCAGAGGTCCCTATCTTTGGCAGCAGTAGGCTTCAGAACCTGCATGTGTTGAAGCAATCCATAGTGGGCTAAAAGAGCATGCGTCATTCGAATTCTATGTGGTTTCATTGGGTGCCCCTGCCCATAATAATAGTTTCCAACCTCTGGATCATAGAAATATGAAACCTTTCTCTTCACACCATCTGACCCTGATGGAAGGGAGTTACCTCCACTTTCCATTACACAATCTACAAATTACCACAAACAATGATAATCAAGAAACATAAGAATAAAATAATTATAATGATAATAATAGGGGAAAATTGCAAAAATTCCGTAATTATCGAAAACAAGCACTAAGTATTTAACAATCTAAGATCACAAGGAAATGTACAAATCAGACACATAATAACCAAAGTGGCCAGTAATTATTCTCTTGATTGCTGAACACCGGAAGAAACAAATACAAACTAACTAGCCTTTTAATTACGAATTGAGGTTTCATCTAGAGCTCTCAGACCTCAAGCCTTTGTAATGTAATCAAGCAAAACGTGTAAGTGGGAAAAAAGGGCAGAGGTTGAAGTTTTCACTTTTCAGCCTCCGGATATCTAGGCGAAAGAAAGAAAATAAGACCTGGAAAGGGGTAAATGCCATTCAACAGAATTTCAACTGCAAAACGAGAACCAGGACGGAAAGGAAACACCTAATGTTTTAAATGACTAGCTAGTTTTGAATAAATACAATGACTTTATGACCAGGAAAAAGTAACTATCGGTCTCCATAGCGCATATCGCCTCAGAAGAAAAACGAAGAGAAATGTAGATCGGTGGAAAATACAGGTCATGGAGTGAGTTGACAGAGAGAAATCTCACTTTAGTTCTAGCAGCGCTGACGAATGGATGAGTTCAGAGATTCAGATAGTTGAAGCAGTTCCAGGCTTCAGGCTCCGCCTCTGAGATGGATATTCAATTTGCTACTGCTGCTGTGAGAGTGCAGTGGACCATAAAGGGGAGGATTTGAACTTGGTAATTTTGGAGAAGGGAGTCTTCTGCATTTATTTATATTTTATTTTGATTCAATATTAAAAACTTTAAACCAACTACATCATTAGTATGAAAGATTAAACAATTAATAAAATTTAAATACTTTGTTTAGCCAACTTCTTCCTTCATCTTTTCTTCTTCTACTTTCTTCCTGTGTTAAAAACTTTAAATTATGTATGGTTTAAAATTTTGGAATGCAAAATTTTGAACATATTTTAAATTCTTCAATTTGAAACATATTTCTATATTATAAAATTTGTAAATATATTTAGAGTGTATAATTTAAAAAAATTAAACTACATAATCCAAAATATATTTTGAATTTTTCTCTACACTATAAACGTAATTATAAATTATGTAATTTAAAATATTTTTAACTTCGATTTTATTAAAGGTAGGTTTCATTATTATATTAGATTGTTTAAGAATTTAAAATATTTTTAACCTGTGGTTTTCACACATATAGTAATACATGAAGAAAATATAAGAATGATAAAAAAAATGTCACTTGTTTAGGGTAAAATGGAATTTTTTTAAAGACATTTAAGGTATTTTGTTATGAAAGGGCATAAGTAGATTTTAAGTATCTAAATTTAGAATTTAAAACCTCATAAGAGTCTAGTGCACCCATTTGCATAAGGGAGATTTTGTGTGATTGTATTTTAATTATCTAAATTTAGAATTTGAAACGTCATAGGAGTTCAGTGCGCCCACATTTACATAAGGAAGATTTCGTGTGACAGTGGTTGTAGTAGCGAGCAACGGTGGGTGACTATCGATGGTCGGTGGGAGACCATCAATGGTGGCGAGGACGGTGGTTGCGGTTTGTGCAAAATTTGATAATAATTCTTTTAATTTAATAATTTATAGATAGTATTAATTAAAGTCACCGCGATAACCACGGTGACAGCGGGCTCAATGCGATGGCGACAACGGCGGGAGCGGTAGCGGTAGTGGGAACAGTGGTGGCGGCGGCAGGAGCGGTGGCGGTAGCGGCAACAGCAGTGGCGAGATTAAAGAGATTTGAAATTCAAACTCACTGTTTCTCAACTCTTGATGAAATATGTTGGGTAGCTTTCTAGTTAAAACCCCAAATATGTAAATCCTAAAAATGATTTTCTATGTAAATCCTAAAAATGATTTTCATTGCCACACTGAAATGTTTTTTACACATCATTTATGTTGGCCACATCAAGTAGTCACATAAGGTTGTAAATGGGTGTGTGCTAGGTGTGGTTGTCAAAGTATAATTACTCTATTTTTAAATTATTTAATATGAGACACCATTTTGAATCAATTAATCTAAAAGAGACATTATTGATTGTTTGATTTGTAATATTATTTTTAAATTATTTAATATGGGGCAACATTTTGAATCAATTAATCTAAAAGTATAACAATTGAGTTATGTGTAATCTATAAACTTGTTTCAAATCAAATAATCTGGAAAAAGAAAAAAAAAGACACAATCTATAATTCTTTTTCCAATGTTGTTCAAAGATTTTATTGTATAATACAAAAATGGATTTTATGTTATTTTAATGTGTTTGTATTTTACTTGAGACATATATACCTAAGAGAATAGGTGATGTCTCTTAACCCAATGAGCATCAAAGACCCAAAGTCTTCATTTGTAGAAGAAATGCAATAGACCCTTTGATGTGAGTTGTGCAGATAATAATATGTCTATATAAAATATACCAATAAAAGTTGTGCATGATGTGGAAGCATTTTTTGAGGGGACCACCGCATAAACATTATTGTTGATTATGTTGATCACATTGCTAAGACTTTGTGGGATGGTATGATAAGAAATTAAATTGTTTGAAATAATGTGTTGACGATGTGGTAAGAAATGAGTATGAGTTTGGTTGTAATATCATATTGATTCCTGCTTTTATAGGATTGTGGCGAGTTTAGATTGATATCTCGTCAACGGAAGATGAATAAATTTGAAGTCTCACATGAGCATATCAAGGTTGTAGTGGAGAAGTATGACTTATTGCCTTTTTATAGTACTAGTTACGACATAATGGACAAAGATATTGTCTATGTTTGTGGAAATGTGGTATAAAGATTCCAATAGTTTTCCATTTTTGAATATGTGAGATGAGTATCACATGAATTATATGTACTCGCTCCTTCACATTCTTATAGTCAACAATTTTACATGTATGTCCCTTTTAATGTGATAGTGACAATACATATATGGATGAATACATGAGGTGGTATTGATCTATTAAGATGTTGGAGAAAAATCACTCCAACTTCATACCTCGTCTTTAACATTTCATAGTTTGTATATGCAAGAGACACGTCACAAACATTATTTTGTGCCAAGTTAATTTTAATGAAATCATTCATAACATTTGTTACTATAATTATTACAATGTATACTTAGATAAAGTTTGCTCATACATAAAAAGATGTTTGACTTTGGTCACATGTCTAAAAGAACTCTTGTATGGAAACAAACCCATATTGTATTACAAGTAGTCTGCATAGTGATCAATTTGTATGAGAAGGTCACTTGTTATATGTGGAAGGCATCACTAGCCAGTTAGCTAGATATGTAGTAATTTGTTTAATTTGTTTTATACTTGCACCAAATTTCATAATACTTACTAAGTGATGATTTTTTTTTCGTTCTAGTTACCTTGCAAACATTTACCTTTTATCGTAATTATAATCAATAAATACAATATTTTAAAAAATGTAATTGTTTACAATATTAGTTTACACCATGGTTTATTTTGTATAAAATTCAATCACCTACAAAACTAATATAATCACATATAATCCCTAATATTTGTTAAAAAAACTTATATATGACTACTATAAAATGATGATTCTCAGTGAATTTATATTTAATTCAATATTATAAGACCGATTTATAAGATGAGGATCACATCCTTCTTATATTATATTAAATTGATTTAATTTTTAGTCGATGTAGGATCTCTAACACATCCCAAGAATAAACATTTTGAGTGTGAAATTATTTATTTATGGATGATATAACAATAGTCCCATAACACTGTCATAACAACCCCAAAAAACTTGATTACAATAGGCTCTGAATAACTTTGATATCATCTTAGTAAGTGGTTTTATGCTCATCATTACCTTACATTATCAACTTGTAATGTAAAGATTACACTATAAATTGACATCATCTTTATTTGATGTGAGATCATCAACAACAACCTCAATTTAGCCTGTTCATAATAATGAGTAAACAAAAAAAAAACATTTTTGTTGGTACGAGACATCCATCTTTCAATTTGGTCTGCATAACATTCACAAACATCCAAATAAGTAGCATCTGTAATATCTTCAAAGAAAAAAAAAAAACAATGGCAAGATAAAGTAAACTAACAAGGATGTGTGTCATACACATGTCCAAGACAAAAAAACATGATGTAGACTAACATTTATGTATGTTTACTTCTTAGTAGAAATATTATCACGTTTTCTTTCAATACTCAAACACAACATTATATCTACTTGTTGTCACACATCTCATGTTTGATAAAATCATCAACTAGTATATACTAGCTTGTGAAGACAACCAAGAATAAAAATTAATGAATATCATTTTTCTAATGAAAACAAAACCATTAAGTTAAACATTTACACAATATTTAATACCTACAAACTATCCACAAATAATGACCTTTTCAGTTGGTTTTCCCATTTTTTAGCCTTTCAATATTGTGACTCATTAGTCACTTACAAATTTATTTAAATGAGTTCATTCAAATAAAGGGTTACTAGTATTTATCAAGGACAACAAATAAACTTGTTTTTGCAAGAATCATCTAAACTTTCCATGGTTTTGATACGAATTTCCTGCATTGGTCTTATGCAAGTACATGTATTGATAATACTCATTTTCTTTAAATTAGTTATGGGAACATGAATGAGTATGTACATACTTATCTTATCTTGTTCTCATACCCATTCATATTTTAAATTATTAAAATACTTTTAATTTGTAGATTAAAACACTTATTTTTATTATTCCTTGTTCATTTGTTTCATTATATTTAAAGAAATATTTTTTTGGTTACACAATTATCATCCTCTCAATTCTTGGACTCATTACCAATCAAATTCACTTAAAATTTCAATGTACTTTGTTTTTCATGACAATCATAATTACTCTTTTTTTTCTTTTGTTTTTGCAAATTTATTGAAATAATGTATTGTATTAAGAAAATGTAAATCTTAATTTTATCAAATTAAATTTTTTTTAGGATACACATTTCATTACTTTTACCTCCCTTTTATATTTTTATATAAATTTGTACTTATTAATTATCCTAAAATATATATATATATATATTCTCTTTAGTTCTTAATTTATATTTATTTAAGAAATTATTCTTTTGCTACATAACTTTTGTTTATCATTTTTAAATATTTAATTCATTCCATATCTATCGTTATTTAAATATTTGAGGTACTTTTTTCTTAAAAGAGATGATTGATGTTGTATTGTCAAAAAAATTTCAAGTATGTGTAATTATTATTTAATATAATCTTTTTTTAATGATTTTTATTTTTTTAAGAAAATTATTTAATTGATCTTTCGAACAATGAGAGCAAGTATAAATACAAGTACCAATTTGAGGGTAAGATGCAACTTTTTATAATGAAGAAAAGATGAATATGAAATTTTAATTCAGGGATGAGACATGTATACTAAAACCTGCACCCACCCAGCTCATCCCTAGTTTTCAGGCATGTCTAACATTGAAACATTAATAACAATCAATAACAACATGAATGAGACACAATTAACTAATTTTATAAAGAGTAAAACTGTAATTTAATTATTTTTAATGAAAAATAACTTTCTTAGTAATGATTTACACATTAGGAATATAAAATTACAACAAACAAATAAAAAAAAAACTTAAAGATATTTGTACTTCTTGTAAAATTACTGAATTTTAATATTACTTATTATACAGCTTTTTCTTTAATTTTAATATCAATAATAATTATTCTTAATCTTTGTAAAACTAATGAATTTTAATAAAATATTTTTTTGTTTTCATCTCAAAAACCTTTTAAGTCAGCATTTTTAGTATTTAATTTTTATTTTAAGATAGATAAATAATATTTTGTTTAACTAAAAAATTTAAGTAACTGTATTATATCAAAAGTATTGATTTTTAGTTTTACATATTTTTTTTATAAAAACTAAAAATATTGATTTTTTTCTTATGTTCAGTAGAAATGGATCCGAAGTTCGAAGAAAGAAAAAAAAATATTTAAGTAGAAATTATTTTATAGTTAACTGGGAGGTCGGAACTTGCTCTTGCAGTATTTTGCGTACATCTGGGTGCTAAGTCGAGCAGCAGTGTGCCAACCACGGTACCAAGACAGGACTTGGGTCCCATGGACTCCCAAACACACGGAGTGAGTTCTTAACTTTTCTATTTCATCAATTTTCGTCATCTCATCTGTGCCGGCCACTTACTCTGAGTTTCTTCTGTTCCCTCAGACTCAGGAGGAAGAAGGGGCGGAACATATCTTCCAACGCTTGCAGGTGTCCTCAGATGACGCCTCCATACATTTTGATATTGTATGCATTCGTCTTGCCCTTTTGTTTATTCCCTCTGCAGCACCTTCGAGTTATTCATTTTTTTTTTTATAAACTACACTCAGGGTGTGTTCTTATGGGAGAAAGGAGGAGAAGCGAAGGAAAAAGCTGCTGAACATTTTATTCAATCGGCCAAATTAAACCCTAAGAATGGAATATCTTTCAAATATCTAGGCCATTATTACGCTAGTGTTTCCCTTGATACTCAGAGAGCTATTAGGTGTTACCAACGAGCTGTTGTTCTCAATCCCGATGATTCTGAGTCTGGGGTAAGCTTTGTATTTAATTGTCTGTTCCATTTGAAAGGTACAATAATTACTTTAACATTATGGAAAAATGAAGTTGATTTTGCTTTCATTCACTTAACTCTGACTCTGATTTTCATTTTTTCACATCAGGAAGCTCTGTGCAATTTACTTGATCAAGGAGGAAAGGATAGTTTGGAGGTGGTGGTATGCCGCGAAGCTTCTGAAATGTCACCAAGAGCTTTCTGGGCTTTCCGAAGATTGGGTTTCTTGCAGGTTTTTCTTTCGATTTCCTCTCATTTTCTAGAATTTATTTACTCAGAATCACAATTTCGCCTTTTCTGTATATCACACTCGTATTCTGTAGACTCGCGTAACAACTGCATTCTACAGATTTTTCCTATCAAAGCAGATCAAACAATTTAATTTTCAAATTGAAATTCTTTTGACATCTGTCTATATCCCCAACAAATCTCTCTTTAATTAACTCAGGGCTGAGATTGGCCATTGGTTGATTTTTATTCATGAATTAACAGGTTCATAAAAAGAAATGGTGTGAAGCTGTCCAGAGTCTTCAACATGCCCTTAGAGGCTATCCTACCTGTGCTAATTTGTGGGAAGTAATTTTCAACACTCTTTCCTTTCATTGAAGTTGCCTTTGCCTATGTTTTTTTTTTTTTATAAATATTTGAAAATTTTGTTAGGCTTTGGGCTTTGCTTATCATCAACTAGGCATATATATTTTTTTGATAAGTATTTAAAAGTTTTTTAGGCTCTGGGCCTTGCTTATCAGCGGCTGGGCAGGTTTACTGCAGCTATTAAGGTACCACATTTTGCTTGAATTCCTTTTAAATCATCTGGATCCCCCAATTGCTGTTTTTGCTTATGGGCTCTCCATCAGTCTTATGGCCGTGCAATTGAGTTGGATGGTACCATGGTCTTTGCTTTGGTTGAAAGTGGGAATATCTCTATGACTCTTGGTTCATTTAGCAAGGTACGCTTAGCTAATCATTAGTCATTATCCTGTTGCCTTTCCCGTTCATTTTCGGTGGTTGAAAGTGGAAATATCTTTATCACACTTGGTTCATAGCTTGTTCCTCTTTTTCATTCTGTTGTTATATAAGCCCCAAAGGAGAGCTGGACTGCGAATTGTAGGCTGTTTGCTCTCGTGTTAGAGAATTCTCATATAAATATTGTAATACAATCTGATTTCAGCCTTGAAAAATAGCTAAATGTATTTTTTCCTTGTCAGTTTTCTGTTACAGTCAGTTATAACTGTCATTTGTTAGACAGCTATAATTGACCTCTCACAGGTTGATCTTCTGCAGTATATATAGGTATTGTAACAGAAGTTTCTCAGTTGTGAAAATTTATCCTTTGATACAAACTAAGGGATGGATTCTAGGGTCTTTAGTTAGCATTATCTGTGGGACTTTGAATTTGGTATATTTCTATTTCCTTGGTATAATCTGGTTGTGGCCGTACTTATGTTTAGTTCTTTTATAGTTTTATCAAATTATAGCACCTAGGAAATGCAGAAGACAGTATAGAATACTCTGTCTTTAAACCCATACTTGAAAAATATGAAAGTGTACTGTATCTAACAAATGTATGATGAAGTTGTTCTATTAGTGTTCAGCTGTTTCTATTTATTGATGCTATGTTAAACTCTGAGCTTTTCTACATGAAGGGAGTTGAACAATTTCGACAAGCTTTGGAGATTTCACCACAGAGTGTGCCTGCACAATATGGACTTGCTTTGGGGCTGCTTGGTTTGGCAAAGGAATGCATCAACCAAGGAGCATATCGATGGGGAGCTTCACTATTAGAGGTTTTTCTCTTCAATTTTTTGTTTTTGATAATTTTTTATGTTGTTTCTATTAAGTTAGACACTTCCATTTTGGCAACATTTAGGAAACATCATTAAACTGATTGCAGGAAGCATCTGAGGTTGCAAGGGAAAGTGCTTGTTTGTTCAGAAACTTCTCATGTATTTGGAAACTACTTGCTGATATTCAAGTATTATTTACTTCTTCAGTCTTGAAAAGCTTCCATTGTTTTAATTTGTTTTCTATCTTTAGGTATTATTTGTTGCAGCAGTGCATTAAATACTTGGCAATATGTATGATGACATGGATTTTTCTTCACTGATAATTTATTATTAAATTCTATTTTATTTTGGCCTGGTGTAGCTTGCATATGCTAGATGCTATCCTTGGATTGATGATGTCCTAGAATTGGAATCTAATAAAGAAGCTTTCAGTGCTTCTATCAATTCTTGGAGGAGGACCTGCGTTTTTGCTGCAAGACATGCAAAATTTTCATATCAACGAGCCTTGCACTTATCTCCATGGCAAGCAAACATCTATGCTGACATTGCTGTAACTTCTGATCTCATAACTAAACTAGACAAAAATTACAAGCAAGAGATAAATGCACGGTATGTTTTATACTATCAAATTATTTTTAATGACCTTCAATATTGTGCTTCCCTCCCCTCAACTTAGTCGTCAAAGCAGACAGATGGCAGAGAAGATGTCTATGGGAGCACTGCTACTTGAAGGTGACAATTATGAGTTCTGGCTGGCGTTGGGATGTTTGTCTGATAATAATGCACTAAATCAGCATGCCTTGATCAGAGCATTACAATTGAATGTATCTTTAGCTGTTGCTTGGGGATATCTTGGGAAGGTATTGTCATATGTCATCAGCAAACAGTAACAACCTGACTTGATAATTTCCATTGTCGTTAGTGGTTGGTCCTATAATATACTTGCTTTTCTCAGTTGATATGGTAGAAATGAGAAGGAGACTTAATAATTAAAACTGATTTCCAGTACTGATAGGAAATAATTGAGATTAGCTTTTGTCAGAATGTCAGAAAGACGTTTTTAGAATATGAAAATAAATATAGAACACTTTTGGTGAAAAAAAGTTCTTGCAAATGCCATCCCTTTTCCTATCAATTTGTTATGATCCCCTCCTCTTTTATGTTCAACCTCATTCCTTTTCTTTGCACTATTTGCCACATATATAGGTGATTGCAAAGTAGATTTACTTTGCACTCAATACTTCTTACATGAGGGATTGATTCCTTTCTACTGCATCTATTTCTCTCCTAGGCATAACATGACCTAGTGTCCTGATGCCCGAATCTCACTAATACCTCTATGGTCAAACATGAAAATGTGAGTGGCTCCACTCTTCGCTAAATCTTACATGTGAGTGGCATACATGGCAATGAAACAAAGCATTGTTGTTTGTGCATTTGTAATTTGGTCTGTTCTCATTGTACCGTGGCAAATTAAACCTTCGTAAAAGGTTTTAGTTGATGATTATCAAGCTTATGTTCCCTAAGGACTACCAGAACAAACAAATACGCTGATTGCATCTCTTTTTCTAAGATACAAGACTTGGCTTAGCTTTACTCTCATCACATCCAAAACAGTGTCCCAAGCCCTTGAAGGGGCTTGCGTGGCCTCACCTGATACCTCCCCTGCTGATTCAGTAATAAGTGCAACAATTTTTACTGGTCTTCTTTTAGAGTTGACTCCTTCATTTTGTTTGTTAATTTGCTCAGAAGCTTTTTTTTTTTTTGTGTTTGTTATAATTATAAAAATAAGACACAAATCTTTTATAATCAGAAATATCTTTCTTATATATATTATTAGGAACATTTTTTACTTATTCCCATCTCATATCTTTATTATTAGAGGATACCAAATTTTCTATATTTATTTAATTGATTCCATTTCTCAATATAAATAAAGAACCCAAGTTGTCTTAGAAACATAGTTTCAGCTCAATCTCGCTATTTCCTATAGACATGGTAGCTAGAGTCTCTTGAAAATTGTGTTGGCCCGATGGATCTTCTGTATCTAATGGAGATTTTTTTTTTCCTATAAACCTAAACCCTTTTTTCGGCCACCCATTGTCGTCCTCTCCTTTTCTGTTAGAACACAACCTTGATGGTTTTGACTCAATCAGTTTGGTAGTTCAATATGAGTTTCTTTTTCTTGCAATTATTATTATTATTATTATTATTTTTCTAAATTTCAAAAATGTCTTTCAACACCCAATCAACATGCAAAACATTCTCTGATATTTTTGTAACCATATTAGTATTGAGAAAGATATCACTTTTAATTATTTAATATTGTGATTTCGAAATCAAGTTATGTTTTAGTGGGTTGGGCCACAAGTCCCATCTTACTAGAATTGTTAAATCCGATCTTGCCGAAGAACGTGAACAATGGATAAAGATTGATGCTCAACTATGTAGTCTTGTTAAATCCACTATCCACACCTCACTCAAACCTATTTTTCGTCCCCATGAGAGGACCTAATATATTGATGTAGATTATAATTTCATAAGAGAAAAGTTGGAGTTTGGAGATATCACCACTAGATTTGTCAACTTTAGGGAATAGTTGATTGACATATTCGCCAAGTCTCTTAGAGGAATAAAGATCCATAATATTTGTAGCATGTTGAACACATGAGGGAGTATTATAATTAAAAAATAAGGTGCAAACTTTTAATGATTAGGAATATCTAGATTATAGAACTTGAAAATGATTAAACTGAATGAGAGAAGATTTTATTTAATTGATTGATTTGAAACAATACATCAACCTCTATATATAGAGAATTAACCCTTAAGTGTTGATTACAAAGAGTTCTTTAGAAGCTTCTAACAGGACACTTGATATCCTACTAACAACATCCCCCTCAAGTTGGTGAATGGATATCTATCATTCCTAGCTTATATGTGAGATCATGAAATCGTTAGGTGGGAAGAACTCTTGTAAACATATCTACTAACTGAAACCCATACAAGACATAAGAGGTAGTGTGATAAGGCCTCTATCCAGTTTCTCTTTAATAAATTGTCGATCTATCTCTGTGTGCTTGGTCTTATCATCCTGAACTGAATTGTGAGCAATACTAATATATGACTTATTATCATAACTAAGAAACATAGACTGTTCATATGACACTTTAAGATCATTTAGAATAATTTGTAGCCACAATATTTCACATGCCCCATGTACCATAGCTCGGATTTCAGCCTCTGCACTGCAACTTGCAACAACATTTTTGTTTCTTAGATTTCCAAGTCACCAAATTTCCACCCAAGAACATGCAATATTTTGAGGTGGATTTCTTATCTTTGATAGACCCTACATAATTTGCATTAATATACACCTCCATTTGTAATATTCCATTCCTCTTCAACAATAATCCCCTTCTTGGACTTGTCTCCAAATATTGAAGGATTATGTTCACAACTTGTAACTGTCATGGATGAACTGACTAACTACACTCACAGTATAAGCTATGTCAGGTCTGGTGTGGGTTAAGTAAATGAGTTTCCCACAAGTCTTTGATATTGGCCCTTATTCACACTAGAACTATCTTCATCACTCCCAATACTATTGTTTTGTTCTATAGGAACTTCAGTGGTCCTACAATTAATCTTACCTCTTACCTCTTTCTTTGATAAGATCAAGTACATACATTCTTTAGAAAATAAAGATGCCTTTCTTTGAGAAAACTATTTCCATACCAAGGAAGTACTTTAATTTTCCTAGATCATTCATCTCAAATTGAGCAACAATCTTTTCTTTCAAGATTTGTTTTTCATGTTCATCATGTCATGCAACAATCATATCTGCAATGTAGACCCGAGAATGGAGTAAGTTTACCTTTTGGTGAATGCTTGATGAAGAGGGTATGGTCACCTTGACTCTATCAATACACCATGGGGATCATAACCTGAGTAAGTCTACAAAACCAAGCACGAGGTGACTGCTTGAGTTTATACAAGGTTTTCATCAACCAACACACTTTATTCCCTTCTTCAATAGACGTAAAACCTGGATAAATTTCCAATAGACTTCTTCTGCTAAATGTTTATGCAAGAAAGCATTTTTCACATCAAATTGGTGCAATGTCTAACTAAAATAAGCTACCAATGAGAGAATGATTATAATAGTATTCATCTTTGCCACTGGAGCAAATGTATCCTCTTAATCAACACCATAAGTCTAAGTATATCCTTTAACAACCAACCTTGTTATGTAGCGGTCAAATGTGCAATAAAATTTATACTTTACAATATAAACCATTTGCATCCTATTGCCTATTTATCCAGTGACTTGTCAACATTTGTTCTTTTCTAAGGCATTTATCTCTTCATTCATGGCTTGAACCCAATTCTCATCCTTCACTGCTTCTTAAGCTAGTGTAGGGACTCTAATTGCATCAATGGTCGAGAGGAAACTTTGGTGTTGCATTGAAAGGTTTTTAATGGTCGCAAAATGAGAAATAGGATCTTGGTACAAGACCGAGTATGCATTTAACAGCTTGAGGAACAAATGGAAAGAAGGAAATGAACTCAATGGAACTTAGGCCATCTAGAACCTAGGAGGGTAATTTGTTGATAAGATAGGCAACAATGAGGACAACCTCACCCCTATAAGATTTAGGGACATACATTTGGAAGATAAGCACTTGTCACCTTAAGAGGTTGCCTATTTTTTCTTTCAACAATGCCATTTTTGTTGCAGTGTATCCATATATGTGAATTCATAAACACCATTTTCGGAAAGGAATTTAGGCATATTATGATTTACGTATTCCCTCCCATTTTCAGAACTCAAGTGTTTAATTGACTTTCCAAATTGGCGTTTTTATTATATGGAATCATTTGACAAATAAGGTAAAATCTTTAGATTTCTCTATTTATCATTAGGAAAATCCATGTAACACAGGTACAATCATCAATAAAAGTGACAAACCATCTAACACCAAATATACTAGAGTTTGGTGCAGTTCCCTGAACGTCAATAAACTAAATGAAAGGATGAACACTCTTTGTTTTACTAGGAGTATATGTGGCATGATGGTGCTTTGCAAATTGACACACATCACATTTAAATGACTCAACAAACTTTCTGGAAAAATAAGGGAACATAAAATTTAGAACAAAAAGAATGGATGTCCTAGACGACGGTGGAGATGCCAAACTTGAGAGGACTCAAAAGTAGTGTAAGACTGGAGACAAAAGGTACTTGTTTGTATATTGATACTATCGTTAGTTCCCAAATTGTTAAAACAATACAACTCTCCCTGTTCCTTAATATTTCCAATCGTCCTCCTGGTGACAAGATCTTGAAAAACACAATGAGTGGGAAAAAAGGTTATAGAACAGTTTAGGTCAGGAGTAGGTTTTCGAATGAAAATAAAGGTTATTAGAAAGTTTTGGAACATAAAGGCTGAGGGATGACAAAAGAAAATACTGTCACGTTCAACTACTGGGATACAAGTCCCATTGCAAACACTAATGTCGTTTCCATGAAAAGAAACATATGATGTTAAAAGAGATGAAATAAGGGGTCATATGGTTTCTCACATTAGAGTCTAGAACCCAAGAGTCCTTACATAAAGTTTTAGAAACATTGAAAGAGGAATTGAAGTTCTTACCAATCATGGTTAGAGAGCAAGTACTAGAAGGTGGCTTACTAATAGACTTCGTGGGAGATTTTAGACATTCAAGTTCAACACGTAGTGTAGACATTCCTTCAATTAAAGAGGATGAAGGAGTCTTACCAAAATTTTCAAAATCTGAGGTTGCCTATAAGCCTTCCTTGAGGGCTATTCTTTTAGTTCTGCCAAACGATTAAGAGCTTTCTCCTTTCCATGTAGCTTGAAGCAAGTCTCCCTAGTGTGGCTAGATTTCTTACAATGAGAGCACCAATGATCCTCCTTGCCTTTTAAGCTGAGTTTCATGTTTCCAAGATATGAACTAGGTTTGGAAGCCTTTCTATCGCAGCTCCTTCAATATGGTTTAGCCCACCTATGCCCTTTAATGTGTGCTTGATAAATTGAGTCCATTGGAGATAATTTTGACCATTAAGGCAGCTGTCATCAGGTGAGTGTGGAAGATCAACATTTCTTAGTGGAGTTGCCATGTTAAAATAATAAATAATAGGGAGTCCTTAGGCCCCCTTGTAAATAAAACAGAGAACAGTAAAACAACAAAGCAGAACAGTCATATCTTTATTATTAGAGGATACAAAATCTCTTTATTTATTATTTTGATTTCATTTTCTCAATATGAATAAAACAAGTTTCAGCTTTTATTTATGCAGTCTTA
>Ga0099825_1002897_pt1 | contig 22910 bp, 8 predicted proteins | sample SiratroredBW_FD_76838 | JGI IMG/M metagenome (GOLD analysis project Ga0099825, IMG submission 76838) | Root nodule microbial communities of legume samples collected from California, USA - Siratro red BW | ecosystem: Host-associated > Plants > Roots > Nodule | place: USA: California | collected... | reverse complement strand
ATATAAAATATATATATATATATATATATATATATATATATATATATATATATATATATATATATATATATATATATATATATATATATAGGAAAGATATATTAAACACTATTAATTAATTTATTTTAATATTATTTTTTATGATATTTATATATATTTTTGTAAGTGCTGTCTACTGTTGCATGTTTATAAATATTTTCTTCTAACATGGTGGTGTGTGACATAACATGTATGCTGGGTGGGATTCCTTTTTTATGTTCTTGAAATAGAGTTCTGGACTGATCACACGGACGGAATTGATCTTATCCACTCTCTAATTGCTAAAATGAATACTGATATGTAACGCAAAATTCATGGTCCAGCTCTCTGATATGCAAATTGTGATTCCTGAGGCTTCCTTTATTTGTTTTTTTCTTAATAATGTGGGTGTAATTCCTAAAACTTAAACCTTATTCTATTATTGATTATGAGAATTGAACTAAAAAAAATAATCAAAATTATTATTTTATTAGGTCAATTTTAAAATATAAAAAATATTCATAATAAGATAAATAGCTTGTTTAGTACAAAATTTTTTGAATAATAAAAAATTAATCATAATATAAAATTTTAATTTAATTATTTTTTTAATTCCATTAATGATTGAAGTAATTGAATATTTTTTTAGTTTTTAATAATTTTTACGTGTGTTTATTAGAAAAAAAATTAGTATTGATGTGTAATTAATTTAAAAAAATATTTTGTTATTTATTCTTTACTTTATAAATTTAATATACTTACTGATTTTCTTAAAAAGTTAATTGAATATTAACGTTTTATCTTTTGACATATAATTTTGTATTTTGAAGGGTAGAGTCCAAAAGTATGTTATATATGGAGCTGATATCCATTAAAAAAATTATGAGTGGTGATTTAAAAAGATAATGTATATGTGTATGAATTGCTTTGTCAATGCTTATACACCTGTTAAGTTGTAGGTGTGATTTCAAAAAATAAAGGTCAGCGAGTAGATTTGAGAAGGTGTGCATGTGTTATTTCACAGGAGATCGAGTATCTGCATATTCTGGTAACAAATATATCCAACAAAGTCACCAACACTTTAAAGTTGCATCTATCAGAGTTTGATTTCCCTATCCAATCATTTTCATATATGTTGTGTATTTTTTTATCAAAGAGTTCTTTGTTGATATTATTTACCATGTTAAATGTATATTATTGTAGTATGGAACTTATGCATTTATGAGTGTTATGTATGCTATGTGTGCTGGATTCGATATTTGTTATGGTGAGAACATCAAAATGTTAACATCAAGAGTTTACCTCTTAAAATTGGAGAGTATAATAGTTGAATTATCCCTTAAGGTTCCCTCCTGTTATATTTTCATAGTTAAGTAATGCACTTCTATTCTTATTATTCAATTTTTATTTTTTATCGCATTAATATGATTTTCTTATATTTACTCTTTTAAATTTATTGGATAGAGACTAATTTACGCTTAGGGACACAATTTTTTACTAGTTTAAAATTTTTCTGTTCATGATAGGAATTTAGTAAATGTTATTAATTATTTCTATCTTTTCATAAATGCAAAGGATATAATCACTGGATTAACTCGTCAAAAATTATCTTTTTATGATGTATTCTTATTAATACTGGATAATCATAATTAGAAGCATTACAATTAAACATGTTTAATTAATATATATATATATATATAAAGCCTCATAATTTCAAGGTATGACCACTTTTCATTTATTGCATACAGAGATTGTTTAATTTGATTGAAATTTAGAAGAGTGAGAAAACATTGCTTCAGTGAAGTACAAAGATGTCTATTAATACAAGTAAGATTTTCCATAAGAATGTAGTTAATCTCATAGTTTACTCATTGAGTGTGATAGAGATCCATTGAATTTGGAAGAAAGAGATAGGTAGAAGATTAAAATTTCACTTCATTTCCACATAATTTTTATTATATGAAAATAAATTAAAAATAACATTATGTTTTTATAATTATATTATTGTTTCAAAATTGGTATTATTGATGATAATTTTTATTATGAAATCTACTGATATTTTTTAGTAATTTTTTAATTATATATTTTTATATCAAATTTGAATTCAAATAGAATTCATATTCCTCCACCATTAATTTATTAATCAATTTTTTATAAAAAAAATAAATATAAAATACAAATAGATGTTTCAATCCATTTATAAATAGAGCATAATTAAAATTATAATGTTTTTACAACAAATCATAGCACAAAATTTCAAAAAATCTACAACACCCTCTTATCTTAATAATACCTTCATAGAATATGTTTTAGGTAAATTGTTAGTAGAAGACAGACATTTGAGAGAAGAATATTCTAAATTATATACAAATTTTTGCAGCAAAATCTTACTATCAAAGAAATGGGTCTTCGTCGTTCAAAAAAAAAAATATCAAAGAAATGGGTGAGTGACAATATAATTTATGGGAATGGAAATTGAGATGGAGAAGATCCTGATTTGAATGGAAAAAGACTAGTGTAGAGACATTCAGGCTTACAATCTAGTAATGTGGCCTAAGAAAATAGTTAGAAGATCAATGAAAATATGGAAAGGTAAGAAAGGTACTGAATATACTATGAGTGATGCATATTGTAAGATCCTGGGGGTGGGGTCGGGTGATGAGGAGGAAGTGTTTCAGATTTTATGAAAGGCAAAAACTACACCAGCTATCCAGATTTGTGCTTTGAGAGTTGTGTTAAACAGGTTGCCCACAAGAGACAAAATGTTTAAAGTAGGAATTCTAATTGGGAGTACCTTGTGTGTGTTGTGCAATTTAAGTGAAGAAGATTCAGGTCATTTATTTTTTACATGTGAAATGTCTAGGAGTTTATGGAATGGTTGCGGATGTTGGCTGAGGGCGCAATTTGTGCATCACTGTTCGCCCAAAGTGCACTTGTTAGGGTTTTGTGTTTTTGGAATGGGTAGAAGTGGGACTAGCATGTAGAGAGTATTATGGTTGACAATAGTATGGTAAATTTGGAAGATAAGGAATGATATTGCCTTCAAGAACAAGATCTGTGATATTGTAAAGGTTTTCTCTACAATTCAAGCAAAAACATGGACTGTTATGAGAGCTAAATTTAGGAACTTCCTTTTCTCTTACTCTAATTGGGTGATTGAACCCTTAGAATGCATAAAAATATTGAATGGTTAAAAGAGCAGTTAGCATAGAAATAGGTTTGAAAGCTATAATTATTGTCTTTGATTTTTACAGATGCCATAATTTAACTCTTATTTTTTGCAAAAGCTTTGATGACATGTGAATGCATTGGTGCTGAGTTATAATATAAAGCATAAAAACATATGGGGATTGAAGAATGAGTAATCCGATTATGTTTGTGAATATTATCTTCTTTACTTGCTTAGTTTTCTTTCTTCCAAAACTATATATTTGATATGTAATTATTGAGTTGTCATAATGTTGAGATGTTTTTTTATGTATGATGACCTACATAAAAGTCTTATGACTAAATTTTATAGGATAATTTTTTGAAGTGAGGGTATAGTCTTATTACTCCTATTTATGAATTTCTTCATTACTAATTAAAAAAAAAAAAAAACCCCTTGTATCTTAACAATTTGTTAATAAATTAATATTATATGTGATTGCAGCCAATTTTCTTTTTGCCAACTTACCTTTATCACTTTCAAATTTACGCATTACAAAATTATACCCTAAAATGAAGAGCAACCTTTTTTGTTTTCCCTTTTTGATGCATACAAATAATTTTCTTTTGGAAGGATGAATGTGGTGGAATGAATTAAGGGATAAATTTCATATTTGGAAACACAAAAGTAAAAGACTTCTTTAAATGCATGGATGACTTGTTTGCTACTTTCATGTTTTCATTACCTTAATGTCGCAGCGTTATATAATAGTTAGTTATTTTAGTTCATTGGCTGTTAATTTAGTTATTTTATAATTAATTGACCCTAAACATTATTTTTAATATAAAATTCACTCGGTAACTCCATTCCAACCATCTTTTTGCTTTCAATCAATTTGAGGTTCTTGTCGGAGTTTTTTTCTTTTTCATTGGCTATCTGTCCCCACGATCAGATTTAGTTTTAAGTTTTCAAACATCTATAATTATGGCTATATTTTATTAATAATACATATGCCCCCACCAACATAATATATTGGTTTCCATTAACTGGTTATTGCCAGCACTGCATTGCACCTTCTTTATTATCACATCACCAACAGATTAATACTGTGCAGGTTGAATCCTCGTCATCCTTTTTTTATCTAACTAAAACACCTGAAAACACAAATTTTTTCCATTTTTAAATAAGAAATTATAAGTATTTGTTGAAAAACATTTTTATATTCCTTTTGTTTTTAAAATTAAATATATTTTTAAGTTGTTTTAGTTTCTCACTATGAAAGTACTATTAGCTCTGTTGTTTAAGGCTTACCCATTTTTTCAAGTTTCTTAAAAGTTAATAAATGAAATAATTTTAAAATTTAAATATAGTTTTAATCCCTACGAATATGACTTAGTTTATTTTTCTAATATTTGTAAAATTATTTTTCTGTTTTAATTTTTTGACATTTTATGTTTTCAATATTTTTTTGCTAGTTATGATTAATTTAGCGTCAAAAGTTAAAAGTATCAAATAATATAGTTAAAGTAAAAATCAAAATTAAGATAGTTAAAGTCTTTACGTAATTATATTACGTAATATATTTCTTCTTTAGTATAAATAAAATAATTATATGAATTATATTTAAAGCAATTAAAGTGTTATATTTTATTTCAAAATGTCTATAATTTATAAGTTATAGCTTGTATAATAAAAAATTATTTGTAATATATGAAAAATCGGTAAAATTTGTTAACTACAAAGTGATGTAATTTAAGACATCACATTAAATGTTATCAGAATGACCTTTCATGTGAGACATATGTGAATAGTTTTTCATGAAATTTTTATGATAACTACCCAATAGCGAATATTTGGAGCTCAATATGAAATCCTATTTTCTTGCAAGACCCGTTCGGATAAGGGAAAACTCCAGCGATTGCTTCGAGGTAAGATCCTTGCGTTTGGAGATGACAAATAATAAATGAATAATAAGTTGACTATCAAAGACATGAGCATTGTACTATTAAGAAACCAATGGCCGGATTGAATCACTAAGTCACAAAATTTAATTGAATGTAAGAGAAACTAATATCCACAATTTTTTAAATGTTATAACTTTAAAAAATCTTAATTGTAGTTAAGCAAATGGATAAAATGAATTATGAATTGTTCTAACAATCAAAAGGTAAATAATGTTTTGTTTATGCTGATAAAAAAAGGTTGAATTTGTGAAATAATACTAAAAGATTACTAGCACTATCATTACAAGAAAAAAGCTATTTAGAGATCAATTTTTAGCTATCAAATGAAATGATTACTAATTGTCAAAATAGTAATCAAATTAAATTTTGATTGTTAAATAACTACAAAATAGAAGTAATGATTGAATTTAGTGACCAATTAAGTCAAATAATTGGTATCTAACATTAGTTACCAAGGTTTTAGTGACCAGTACTATTAGATTCTAATTTAGAATCTTGTAGTGTACTAAAAAAACTCAAATTACTGACAGAATTTTATCTCTCGGTAAAACGTCATTACTAACGAAAAAATTTTGGTCAACTTACCAATGAATTTAATTCATTGATAATTCTCGATAAAATGTGTATATTTTAAGATTAAAGTGTAGATAATAACATATTTTATTTACTATAATCTTTATTTTTTTCATAAAAAAATTATCTAATTAATATTTGGAACAGTGATGTGACAAAGACGAATACGAACATGTATTTATATAACTCTCAATACATATATTTATAACAAAGGTCTTCAAAATACTTGAAGCCTACTAAGAAATAATTAATCTAGGGTCGGATATGTGTTTGTATAATTCATGTTGAAATATAAAATAAGATTTTCATTGAATTAATTTGAAATGCATTAAAAAAGATATATTGAATCTTACAAATATATTAATTTAAAATTACACTCAAATATCAATCACAACATTTCACAATCAATTTCATTAAATTAACTTGCTTTAAAATCATTTCTTTTATATAAAATTTCATGTTTGAGGTTAATACTCATAAGGTGATATATTAGATGGGGAAAAAAATAAGAAGCTTTAAAATCAATTTTTACAAACAATCACTTTAAGATAAGCTCACCTTTAAAATCAACTTTATTTTCTTTTCTGATAACCAGATATTTAATACCTAGTATTACTAATCATTAGTCCTACCAAATTTATGTCTCAAACTAATTTACAAAGGTGCATTCCACACTTGCTTTCAGATTTGTTTTGCTCATGGCCCAAGTACAGACCTTGAGTTAGTTCATAACCATGTAAAATTCAGCCCATGAACCTTTTTAAGCCTACGTTCCTTTGGTTGTAGCCATTTTTGTTGTTAATCTAAATTTTTTTGTGTAGTTAGAAAGATGTTAGATATTATAAATCTGATAAATCCAACTAATATAAAATTAAGCACATATCAATGATAAATCTGATAAACCCAAAATTTAATATTTCGTGAGTGTTAAATATTGTCTACATACGTAGTCATGCTATGGTTAAGAACATCCTTGCGAAAGATGTAATTGCCAATCATTAAGAGATATGGTTTTGCATAAGTAAGAACTTGACCTATTCTGCCAATCATATGTAGTTTTTGCACTCATCCTTGTAGAAAGAAAGAGTGAGAGAAATACTAAGACATTCGTTATTATGAACACCAATCCATTGTGAGATAGAGATGGTTTTTCTTTTACACGGAAAAGCGAAAGCAGAAGTACTATAATTTTTTTTTATTTAAAATTTTGTTAATAAAACAAATGCTTAGATCAAATACTCCATTTTCTAAACATAAGACTTAGAACACAGCCTACATCAAATACTTCAATATGAGAAACAAAGCCTAAAGTACACTTTTTTAGAATGAATGACAAAAAGAACAAACCTAAAAACTTAAAAGAAAAACAAATATCATCTTCAATCAAAAAATTATAAAAGAATTATATATTGGATAAAGTTGTTCTTAATGACTTTTAAGAGAGAAAAATAAAAACAATAAGTGTTTTCAAAAGTTGAAATTGATTTATACATGTCTATGGATAAATTTGAAGTTTTATGATTTTCTTAAATTTGTATTTTTAATATGTGCATGAGGTGATTTTAACTTTCCTCACACGTTCTTATAAAACAATCTAATTATAATTATAATATAAATATTTTTGTATAATTAAAATTAATTTTTCTAATGAACATATTTGTTATTAAAATTTCAATGTGAGTAGCTAAACGTGGAACGTTTTACAATTTTAAATGATAAAGATGCGTGGTTGCAGTCATGATATTTTATATTTTTGTCATGTATATAAATTAATAACAAAAAAAAACTATTTTTTTTGTTAAAGGTACAAAGAAAAATTTTACATGAGGCCACAAATTTCTTAGAGTGATTCTTCCTGCACCTCCATGATGACTTTTTCCTGCACTGCCATACTAATAATGATTTTACAAAAATACTCTTTTGATATTTTTTGAAAATCCCATCTTATCCTTTTTCATACCTTCATCATCTCCTCTTTCCATCCTTCAATCATTTCAGCCTCCAACGACCCTGCACCTCCATACCTCCATACGCAAGTTCCTGCACCTTCGAAATTTCTTCCACTATTCTCCTCTTGCATTAGAGAACAACTTGAGCACCACAAAAGTTTCACCATTGTATCCTCCATCTCCCTCCGTCCACTCTCCACAGGTACCACACAAAAAAAAACATTTTCAAAACACATTACGGGTTCTACAACCCACAATATAAAATTTTTTTCAAACACATTGCGAGTTCTAAAACCCGCAATTCATTTTTGAAATTTTTTTGAATTGCAGGTTGTACAACCCGTAATGTGTTTCAAAATTTTTTATATTGTTGGTTGTAGAACCCGCAATAGTAAAGGTGCGTCCCAATTTGTTACGGGTTCTACAACCCATAACGCTTTTCAGAAAACATTAACATTGCGGTTTGGAAAACCCGCAAAGTAAAAAAAAAAATTTGAATGCACCGTCTACGATGAACACTGCAACCTCCTTCTTCCTCCCAACCTCCTTCCTCCTCCCAGCAACAGTTTCCTTTTTCAGCAACTCCTACAACAGTCTTCTTCCACCTCTGTAATCTCTCTACATTGCTCTCACAATCATAAACCTTTATTAATGTCTCTACTAAGGATATTTTGGTCTTTTCCTTATGTCTAAAATTGGAATTTTGAAAAACTATGGAGGTGCAGAAAGTCGTCATGGAGGTGCAGCAAGAATCACTCAAGTTAATGGACTTTACCGGCCCATAAATGGATTTAACTTACTACCATGTGTCATAATGATTAAAAGATTAAACACTTACATTTTCCACTTTATACACACTAAATAGTATTTTGTATTTATATTTTATTTCTCCCCCAATTTCTTTATTTTTCTTCTACTACACATTGTTGTGCCCTTAAACAATTTTGTTTGTTCAAAGAGTCTCAATATAGGTAGTAGTTGGTATTAAACAACAATCCTTGTAAAGATAATAACTATTTGTTGAAATTACTAATTGTTTGATCAGTGTTCTAATTTAAAAAAAAAAAATATTACTTTCAACATTTTACAAGCATAATGAGGTTCAGCAGTGAGTTGGGGTAGTGAGAAAGGTGAGAAGAGATTCGGCCTCAGATCAAAAGATAGTACTTTTTAAATGTCCAACGTAACTGGGGTATGAAGAGTAAACAGAGGGGTAGAAATAGTAGTTCCCTTACTTTGCACCTCAGCCCAAGTAAAGATCTACTGCTAATTAGCCAAGATCAAAGATTCAGCCCAGGCATTTTAAAATATTATTTTCTAAAAAAAAAAATGGGGCAACAATAATGTTGTCTTCTGCTGTTGACTTTTTTTGGCTGTTGCGATTTCTGGTTTATACAGCCCAAAAAAAAAATATTTTAGTAGAGGTGTTTTAAATTGATTTGGTTGTTAATCACAACCTTCATTGGTTAGTTATTTAATTAAGCTATGACCAATTAGATAAATCTATTAAGCAACATTCACTTGGCACAATTCAGCTTTTGCAATGATTAAAGAGCAAATTTCATACTAATCCTCACTTACATAGGTTACAGAAGTACTGAAATAATTAATACATTATCTACTATAACAAAACAGAATAGCTGCATGTTCAGAACTAATCACATACTATTGCTAGCTACGTGCCTGATACCATTACATGCATGTCTAGTATGCTCACACGTGCAGCTTTGACTTTCTCCAAACATTGTGGATGGACAAGGAATCACACATTAGGTAATTAAACCTACACAACATACATCTCTCTTTCTTCCACCATTTTGTTGTGCTCGGTTGACGTCTGTTTTTCCAAGTCCTCATTAATAATATCAATTTTGGAATCAACAGTTGCAGTAATTTGCTGTGACTTTGTATCATCTGCTGATGGTAAGTTGGGTTCTGAATAGTCCTTGGCTTTGCCCCACACAACTGAGTAAAGGCCCAATGCGATGATAATACCTCCAATAATACTGCCATAAATCCATACAAAACTTTAATTGTTAATTAATACACAAAACTCCAAGGTTCCAGAAACTTATAAACAAGTCCACCGGATTGCATTAATTGAACAATTGGATTCATACCATATAACTTTTTTAGTTAACAGGTCACATCATATTCTACCTATTGCTGCATCCATCATTATTTGCCTTATTCGTATTACTTGAATGAAAACATTCAATGGCCAACTTTTTTTCTCCCGAACAAAAGCAATATTTATTCCTTATTTTATTAAAAATATAAATATACTTTACTGCTCATTTAAATGTTCTTTAATTAATGTCCTTAGTACACTTGTTACAGAGTTTTTTTTTTTTTTTTTTTAACGAGTTGTCTTGTAGTTAATAAGTGCATATTTTGGTTTATTTTCATTTATGTTTTCTCATCAAGAGATAGATTGTTAAAAAAAATGGATTAAATGAAAATATTAGTAAACTGTACACATGAAAGCATAAAGGTACTAGGATATACCTTCCCAGATGGAGTTGTTCTCCTAATATAAGGGAACCCAAAGCAGCAACAATGATCATGCAAAGAGGATTAAAGGCTGTGGCAAACACGGGACCTCTCAGTTTCATCACCAGCCCTTGAACATAGTATGCAATTCCAGAACTAACTACTCCCTGAAAAGGTTGGGAAATGAGTTAAAGAAATTCAATTATTCAGACTTTTCTGAATATACCTAATTAACACTTGTAAATGTAACGTCTTTTCTTTTCCTATTCATATATGTGGACCTCCTTTTGGAGTCACGAGGAGGTTGATGGGCATGGGGATTGGTTGAAGGACTATGGTTGTCTCATCTAAAATCAAAACCGTCCCTATTTTGAGACAACATCAACATGGCACAACACTGAACTAAGGTTGTTCTAAATCACAAAAAATTAGTGGTCAGTAATTTTCTTAATATACATATGACGTGAAATTTGATTTTTCTCGTCTTGATGAATCTAAATGGTCCAGTGGAGTCGGTTATTTGATTAAGATTTATGATAATTAACGTGATATAAGATCCAAACCAAAAAAATAAAGCTACTAGAGTGAAATTTGAAGAGTGTATATAAAATAGAGTTGGATTTGAACAAACCGTGTAAAGAGGAGCATAGAGCCTATAATCCCAACCAAGGGCCCAAGCGTGGGAGTGGCGTTCAGCCACGAGTGCCACTGCAGAAGCTTCCACTGCCCCCGCAAGGCATATTAGTGTTGCCAGTGATAGCTCCGCTGGGTATCTTTTCACGGTTACCGACTGCCCCATTTCCACAGATAAAACAACAAATCCATGTAAGACACAGCTTCACGCACTCATCAATTAAATTATTATAAATCATGCATGATTACATGCTACAATTCTATTCATCTAATAGCTTTTTTGCTTTTAAATACTGCTTCAGTTAGTGGAATCCATATACTTCAGGAATGAGATACACTTGTTGGAGATCGCAATCATCGATAAAGATAAGTCGGTTTTTGTCTAAATATGTTAAGTTTAAACTCAGTTCTTAATAACACCAATTAAGTAAAATCTAGTATCATCTTTTACTAGAGAAAATGTTAATTCATACCTGCAAAATGTAGAAAGACGACAGAGCCATACAACCCATCAGTATATAAATAGCACCAGCCATTTGGTGGTTGTTGTGAGAGGCGCTTCCATTTTCATGATGAGTTGTGCTTCCAGAATGAAAAAGGTTGAATGCAGGACCTTTGTAAACCGCCATTAACAAAGCTCCTCCAAAGGTTACTAATGTTCCAATCGCTTTGGCTAAACTCCGAACCTCCTTCAATTTTAGACGCTCCAACCTACATGAAACTCCAAACGTGAATTGCATATACTATGTTACACCAACATGTCTTTGTATTTCTTTAATATATACATACATATATATAGAATGAAAACCTAGTATACACGTAAATGAGTGGTTAAAAACTTAAAGTGGTCTGAGTTAGTAATTACCGAACGATGACTGCAAGCAGAAAGGTGATAGAGGGCACAGTATTCACAATAGTAGATGTGAAGGAAGCAGAAGTATACTTCATCCCCAAGTAAGTGAAGCTTTGGTTAAAAACCGGCCTGGTCAAAATTAGCCATGTAATTATTTCATTAACAAAGTTATTATCAGGTAAAAAAAGATATTTCCCACCCAAATGGTATTCTCTGCAAGTAAATATGTGTGTATATATACATATATATATTCCTCTATATGCATGCTTACAGATACTTTTGTTGTGTGTATGTATTAATTAATTTTAGATCATTACTCCAGGAATCCGAGGACCATTATCTGTAGAAAGACTGCAAGTGTCATCTGAGGCCTACTTTTCCTGAAACAAAAAACAACAAATAAAATAAATTGCATTAGAATTGAGTCACCTCCATTGTGAAAGACTCTGGTGACAAAAGGTACACCTTAAGATATAGATGCAGATTTGCTAGATGAAATTATTAAAGAAGAGACAAGCGACGAAAATAGTGACACCTTTCAATAAAGAATGCAAAAGGGGCAAGGGCAATTGTGGCCATAGCATTTCTGTACACAATAAACACGAAACGGTTCATGCCATGGTTAAGAACATCCTTGCCGAAGATGTAATTGCCTGCCATGCCAAATTGCAAACCAATCATCAAGAGGTATGGTTTTGCAGCAGTAAGAACTTGGCCTATTCTGCCATTCATAGTTTTGGCATTCATGGTGTGAGTGGCTGAATTGAAGAGAGAAAGAGTGAAGAGAAATGCTATGTGGTTGGTGATTATGAACACTCGTTGAGGTTATACGTTGAGGGATGGCCATCCTTTTATACACGAAAAGCAAAAGCAGAAGTACCATAATAGCTACTATGCCACAACACGTCCTTCATCGTTGGATTAGATAGCGAGTAGGTTCGACAATTAACAAAAGGAAATATTATTTAAAAAACTATAATAGGATACATTAAAATCACAATGACTTATGTATTAGTTAACATTTTTAAAAGAATTTATCATTTTAATTTCTTTATTAATGTCTGAAAAACATGTATTAACAGTCTTCTTTGTTTTAATTAATTACAAATAGACACATGGCACTGTTGTTAGCTCTCTGTCTGTCTGAGAGAGTAAACTGTTCTTATCAAAATAATATAGATGTCATTGTTGGGTACCTTAAATTTTAAAGGGTATTGATGATTTTACATGACAATAAAAAATAATTATTTGTATATGAAAATCACATTATAAATAAATTAGAATTTTATTTTAATGGTGTTGTAGATTCCATAATTGCAAAAAGAAATTATCAAACTTTATTTCAGTGTTTTTCTTAAATTCAATACTAAAATGATTATATATATATATATATGTATATATATATATATATATGCAAATTTAATCTTAATTATATATAATTGGACATAAATAATTAGTTAATTTTAATTTTATTATTAATGTTAGTGTATAATTTTGTATGGTTATCTCGTTGAAATAATCATAGTTAAATTAGTGCTACAAAGCCGTACTTAACAATGCCACATATATGTGTAAGAATGAGTTTGTAAGTTCAAACACACTTTTTATAATGACCAACTTTATATTTTGTTTTTTCATAAAAGGTTGAAGCACGCTTCCAATTTATACATTATTTATTATTGGTCAAAAGATATAGTTAAAATTAAAACTGTGTAAGAGGATCTAATCGTGCAACTGTTTACTAAAGTATTAAAATTTACATCTTCAGAAAAAAAATATAAATATAATACATAAAATGATAAAAAAGAAAATAAGATTTGTTTATTATAAGTCATTTTAAGTATAATGAAATTTAAGTCTAGTATAATTTTACAAAATTTCGTCATATAATTGGATAATGTAAATTTGCAACACACTCTTTTATATTGAGGATATCAAACATAAAAACAAAGTGAATTTACTATTGACATGATAGGCTTCAGTAAGTTTGATTTAGGGCAGATTTTTAATGTTAAGGTAATGAAATTTGAAAATCTCACAAAATTGACTTTATTACTATATTAAGATAATCAAATCCTATGAAATCAACTTAATAATATAAAGTTTATTTTTACTTATATATTTAGATCATAATCCAATCAATTTGGAATCTCTAACAAATATTTCACGTTGACGACGACGAACATTTACATCAAAAACGTTAAACATTCACACTGAAATTATTAAAAATTGAAAAAAACTCAATATTAAATCACATGATAAGTCCAACTAATCTTCTCTAATAAAATTTTAATATCTTTAAAATATCAAATTAAACTTAAAATTTTATTACCTTAATACAAAACAGGGTGAAAAAACAAGTATCCATAATTTAACAAACCTATTACAAAATCCAATTTTAACTCGATTTAGTTAGTTGTTTTTAAAAGAAAATATATAGATGGATCACATTTTTCTCATTTTCAAATTCAAAGAATCGCCTAATTAATACTTTATTCATAAAATCAATTTAATATAATTTTATAATTTTCAAAAAATTATTGAAAAGTCTAAGAACAATTTATTATATATTAATTTTATGACATTTTTAAAAAGTGGCTATTTATTTTTAAAATCTATCTTAACAAATTAATAAAACAAAGAATATTTTCTTTAAAATGGTCTAAGCAAAAAAATTATAAAGAAATATTTAGTTTTTAAAAATATTTTGTACGGATAAATGGAACATAGGATTTTGTAAAATCAAAAAAAGTATTGAACGGTAGATGGATTCGTCCACGAAAAATATGTTAATGGATAAGTTGAATAAGTTTTTATCAAATAAATTATGGATGGATTGTATTCTTAATAGATTATAAATATATTAATGAATTATTTTATAATATTATTGTTAAAAATTTAATGAATTGATAAAATATACGGTAAAATAAGTAAAAAGAAGTAGTTATGAAATAATAATGATTAAATGACTAAACCTAAATGGTATTATTGAACCTATAAAAAACTGTTAATCAATTTGTTTGAAAGTGTGTCCTGCACAAATTTATTGAAAAAACAAAAGGACATGTGCTTAGTGTAATTGAAGAAAGAGGAGGTTGATTCAATCCTCCTGACATGACCTGAATCTATCTATTTATCCAACAACCACACTTATTTGCCTACACGTGTTAACTATACAATCACTTGTTTCTCTCCAAAATTTCCATCAGTTCTTCAATTCTAACCTATTATCAGCTTTTATTATTGACAATCTATTTATCCTGAAATAGACTTTAATGTCACTTCTGAGGTTATTCATATCATACATATACCTTTTCAAAATAAGTTTAATGCTATTGTGAGTGGAAGAATATTATAGTATAAAATAATTGTAAGTTATTACTGGTAAAAAAACAACATTTTAGGTTATTTTAAGCCAAAAAAAACTTAATTGTTTTTATTAGAGAAAGTTGTTAAATTTCACTTCAAAACTAATCGGTATTAAATAAAGTTGTGAATAGTAATATATATAAAGACTTTATGTAAGTGAGATAAAACTTTCTAAGACAAACTTAAACAAAATGAACAATTTATTAGAAATGAATTTTATACCTTTTATCAAATATGATTCTTGCTAAATCAAATTTCATTTTATTGTTTCAAATTAAAGAATTAAATTAATGTATTGGTTTTAAAAAATTAAGTAAAAATAATAAATAAAAAAAGACGAGTTCATTTTTTCATTATTAAAACAAGTTTATTTAAGTGAATATCTTAAATTGTTGTGATCTTAGATGTCCTATCATTGTTTTAAAAATTAATGAATTTATATTATATAATATATATATATATATATATATATATATATATATATATAAAAGAAAAATCATATTGATTCAGTTCTGTCTATGCACTCTCACCATTTTATCGTAATACTTTTCTTTTTTTGATATTTTTCATTCAAAAACAATCATTCAACTGAAAATATGATTGTAATTTCAAACATATAATATATTACCAAATATTCAACAAAATGCACAATCTTAAACATAGGAGATATTACAAAATGTAGATGTCATAAGAAAGAAAATCCAAGCCTAATATAATAAACTCAAATTTGACATCAATCTAATACATTTCACAGACCTACATAAGCACAATTATACAATCACACAAAATGAGTAGATTATTTAACATTTGAATGAGTATACAATACAATTATATTCATTACATGACTAAAAAAAATTTTTTTTGATCATTCTCACGTATTATAAATTTACAATGGACCTAAATAAAATATAAAAATATTTATATTTGTTATTAAACTTTTTTTTAAATATCATAAACATAATTTGATTTTGATATTTTTTTCATCTCCGATAAATCTTTGTCATCTCCAATAAATCAACCATTGATAAAATCATTTAGTCAATTAAAATTATTTTACTCATAGTAAAAATAAAAACATTCGTCATTTAAAAATTACTCAAATGTTACATTTTAATACAAACTTAACGTTACACTTATAACAGGTTTTGTAGAAATCAAAATTTGATTCGAAGAAATGATATAACAATTTACAATATTTAAATATAAGTTTGGTGAAAAATAATATAACTCATTTCCTTTTTATGTAGTAATAATAAAATATTTTAAAATATTATTCAAGCATTATTTTATAAATTAAATTTATAATAGGTTTTATACAAACCAAAAATAATATAACAATTTATATTATTTAAATATAAGTTTAGTAACAAAATTATACAACACATTTTATTTTATAAAAATTTTGTTTGAAAAATTATAGTACTAAAGATTTAATAATAATATTTACATTATTAAAAGAATAAATATAGATATTTTTTCAAATATGATATGAAAACAAAATTATTTGTTTATTTATTTATTTTGACTTAATTTTTTATTTTTAGTTAATTATAAATATTGTGATGATTGTCTATCCACTTACATATTATATAACAAAATCAATTTGAAAATCAATATTTCCATTATAACTTAATTAATTAGGTGTTTACCTTCAAATAATTGTTTTCTCATAAAGTTTATTCCGAACCTTTTATAAATGCTTTCTTTCACTTTTAAATTTTTTCAAATTAGTAACATCCCAATATTTTTAATAACTTTCCATTGAAATTTTGAAAAAAAAAATATATCTAGTATTTCAAAATAACCTTAATAAGAAAAATATAAAACTTGTATGGTTGTTAAGAACTATCATTGTAATCAACAACCTTATTTACTCATATACCAAGTATAATAGTAGATAAAAAATAAGAAGAAAAAAACACAAGTCGAGATAACAATTTAATAATATTAAATCAAACAAATAATGTTAGTAATTTATCTCATACAATTTAATTTAATAAACATATCATCTTATATATTTTTTTTAATTCAGAGATAATGTACATTATTTGAAAAATTAATTAGTATTCATTTAAAGTAATTTGACATATAATATTAAGTTTTATGAAATCAATCTCAAAATCTTCGTACTATGTAAAAGTCATAATGATTCTATCAAAATGTTAAGTTTTTTTTCTTTTTTTAATTTTTCAAGTAAACATATCTAATCTAAAGGAGTTAAATTTGACTAATCCTATGAGTTAACTCATATTTAAAAGTCATGACATTATCTGTAATCCAAATCTCACACAGAGTATGTAAATTTTTTTTATATAATATTTTTCATATTTATTTTTACTCGATGTGAAATCATATAACATTTAACTCATTCTAAATTCCTTTATATCATCTCAGCTTCATATTGTAAAATTAGTTCTTTGTGAAGATTTTATATACAATAGTAATAGAAAAATCTCTTTCTTTCTTTTATTTAAAGTTCATACTAAGCAAAAAAAGTCATTAGTATTTTAATTTTCATAATTATGATTTAAACTGTTAATAAATATAAGACACTACATTTTCTTAACAGATTCATCACACTGTATTCTCATTTTTATAAATTCATCGTTTAATCATATCATTACATACATATAAAATTAATAATCTTTTATTAAGAAAACTTCTACCTCAAAAACGTATAATTAAAATAAGGGATCATTAAACATTGAAAGATCTCTGGGTTATACTTTAAACTAATCCGTTGAACAATTCCTAATATTGCTTTATTAAAATTACATCATATAAACTCAAAGAAGAAAAAGTTTGTTAACGTTTTTCCTTATTTGAATGTCAAATTAATAAATAATAAAATATTTTAAATCTATTTATAGTGCCTTCCAAAAAATACATATTTCTTTTTCATTCCATTTAAATTTTAAATGCACATAATCATTAAACGTCACATCATCACTAGTTCATTGATGCGTATTGTTATAGTAGTTAAAAAATTTGTATGGTAACAATAAATGCAAGAAAAAGATTACAAAATTAAAACGAAAATGCAAAATTATATATATATTTTATTCAAAATAGTTAATTATCATAAAAACAACAGTAAACATAGTTAAATATATATTATTATGTTAAAAATATCCATTATTATAATAATAATATAGTTTTTCATGTTATCAACAACCAAATGCCATGGGAAAGCAGATTCAAATTAACAAAAAATGCAGATAATTAATGAGTTGAGACAATGGCTAAGAGTACAAATATGACTGTTCCTGCATATGCCGTTTTGAAGCTCTCGCTGCTAAATTGTGCCTCCAAGCTTTACTTTCACCTTTTTTAAAATTGTTAAATTAATTGGTCCGAAAACTTAGCATTGGCATTAATGAAAATGAACAAAATTAACAAAGGAAAGTTAGAGCAACAAATAAAAAAGTTAGAAGGTATGAATATGTATGAGTTTCACTTGGATAAATTGATACTAAAAGAGATACTTCTTATATTCACCATTCAAATTTTAGAAATCGGTTAAGCTAATTATATATAACATTAATCATTTAATGTTATTGTATGGTCAAAACATTATAACTCGTCACTGATTAAATTAAACATAACTTCACATCACACGTTCAGTGTAGTCACTCATTTGTTGCTTTAAAAGAACAGTTTTATTTATATGTTGTAGATGCTGAAATGTTCCACCTAACCATGTTAATTATTTGGCAATGTCTGTTTGGACCTACATTGTTTCTTCCAAAATCACGTTATAACGCTGAAACTTGTATGATCATTTGAGTCAAATTTTTTGCACAGAAAGGCTGAAGCAGACATTTTACAGCTCCCCACTTAGATTGAGACCATTAAACTAAAAGGAAAGTTCATTCGAGGAAAAGGAAAGGCACTTGTTTTTGGGACCCGTTTTCTTCAAGCATGCAGTGTTGACATGCTGAAGTGGAAACAACTATGAACAACATATACCATATATACTTGCAGATAGAGGTTAATTGAGAAAACAAACTTCAATCTTTAGAGGGAAAAAAGTTGACATGCAAATTAAAAATTAGAGCCTCAAGAAACTATCGTCTTCCAACAAATTAAAATTTGACGAATATGTAACATCGTTCTTTCCTTTAACTGCATATCATCCCCCAACAATCATAGATAATAATATCACCAGGATCCAATTTGTTCCCATCTACGCATTCACACGTCACCCAAACCTTACTCCTTAGTGGCGTGGAAAAGATTATATGTGTGCTTTTCTCTGCGATGATTATCTACAAACTTCAAATTTTATTTTAATATGGCATAAAACTGTTGGATGAGGATTATAATGTATTAGTTTGAGTCATTTATTAAGATAAATCATAAGCTGTAGTATTACCGTTTGGCTCTTTCGAAAAAAAAATTACGGGTAAGATTTTATAATAATAAAATTAGTGGCAAGTACATATCATAAATAATATTATTTTCAATTCAAAATTATAAAACAATAGATTTATGGATTTTTTTTATATATATTGTTTATTTTTTTTACTTTTAGATGAAACTTTGATTCATATTTGAATTCTTCATAAAAATTTAATTTAAATTTAATTCATTCTCATAAAATCTATTTATAAAGTGAAAATTATTCTCATCCACCGATAAATAGAGATTTCATACGTAAAATTATGTATTTATCAGTGTTTTAATATAAACTTGATAATGTGTGACAGAATAGATCCAACCAACTTTATTAAAATAAGTTTTAATATCATATTAAAAAATAAATTTAAATATAACTTATTATCTCAAAACTAATTTATAAGATAAAAATCATTCGTATTTCGTAATTTAGTCTTATTTATAAGATTTCCTACAAATCTCTTTAATTTAATTCTTGAATTTTAGACTTACTTTACATATATTAAGTAATTCAATTTCAATTATTAATATGATATAGTCGTATATATTTAATTTATTTACAAATTAATATACATATTCATCAAAATAACATTACATGATTCAGCATAAAAAGTGTCAACTCTATATTCTATTCTATAAACGTTATTAGATTGATTAAGGAAACTACATATTATTATTACTGTGCTACCTTTGGCTAACCGGAACTTTTGCTTTTTAACATTATTTATCTGATTGCATGGCGTCCTTTGTTTAGTATTATAACAGGACAGAAGTTGTGAGTGATATGTGATTAATATGTCAGTGATTCAGTATATTAATTAATAAGTCAAGTTGTGGACTGATCTTCATGAGCTAACAATTTACAAGTGTATTCGTAACACTTCTTATTAGAAGTGTAGACAAACTAAGCTTTTGAAGCCTGAACTTGGTTTATGAAAAAAAAAAGATATATGTTTAATTTTTACTCATTTAAATCAATCTGATTTAAAAGTTGTATTTGTATTGTTTATCAAACTTAAAAATTATTTTTTTATTTGTATAAACCTCTTACTTAATTATTTTTTAAATTTATCAATACAATATTTAATAATAGATAATTATCTACAAATAAAAAATGTGCTTAATATGTTATATGTGAAATTTAAAATTGAAACTTTTTTTCACTATATTACTTTAGCATTGTATTCTTTAACATTCTTCTCGTACTTATAATTGGTCAGATTCGTATCAGAATCAAAATTAGTATCGTCTTCTAAAAAGGTTTGTGAACAACTCTTAATTGCAAGAAAGGAAAAAAAGACGTATTCTAAAAGTATCCAAATTAATTTCAGATTACCCGAACTAACAAATTTGACAAAATAAATAATTAAATTTGCATATGAAACTGAAGAGTTAACAAGTTTTCATTCGGAACTTGATCAATGGATGGATAATGAAACAGCATCCACATTAAATTTTGGGTCAATGCAGAGAAATAGATTAGTAAATAACAAACTTAGATGAAGTAAGAATAGAAGCTATTTACAATGCTGAGTGGACGTTTTTGTTTTAATTATATTTTGTTTTAATCACAATATTATTTCATAATTGATCATTTAAAAACTCTTATAAATACTCTGTTACCAAAATTCTTAAAAACACCTCATTCAAAACAATTATTTTAATTTATAAAAAGGAATAATAAACAGTAGACCATTTTTTACATTTTTATTATCAAAACTAAAAATAAATAACATAAAAACATGCTATTTTGTAACTAAAGTAAATAAAAATGAAACCAAAATTAAAGCTTTTTTGGTATAATATACTATTTTAAGTTTCCAGCTAAGATGAATATAAAATATTAATTTTTACTTTCAATTGAGGTATTCAACTACGACACGTGTCAGACTTTGAAAAAAAACTAGTTAGAAGGCCAGGTGTACCCCCAATAATAAGAAAGTGGTTTCAAACTAATATAAAATTCTATAAATATGAAAAAATGATATTGTTTTTAAAGCAATCTTCTTACTCTAAAGTTTCTCATAAATTATACAGCTGTTATGACTTTTACTTGATAGCAAAGTCTACAGTATGCCTCATGTCCTAGTAAACTGACATAAAGAATTAAAAACTTTGAAGTTTATATCCTAAAGTTTATGTATAATGAAAAAGTAATATATATATATATATATATATATATACACACACATATATAATCATTATAAAATTAAATAAAAATAATAATTTCAGAGTGAAGCCACTGGTAGTTTATATAAATGTAATACCAGAATTCGTTTAATTTTTAATAAACATTTTAATGGTGTATTTTCTTGTAATTAAAATACTAAACATGTTTTGCATTATGGAAAAGTTTGGTTGCGCATGCAATACGCAAATTAGAAAAATGAGACGCACTATTTTAATCTCTTAACTAGACACTTTCGATAATTTTTTTTCTCTTAAAATTTGTACTTTCATATGCTATTCTTACAACTTTTCGTTTAATATGAGTCTCCTTAGCTTAACTTTTTCTATATAAAATCCTTATGTTTTTGAAAAATTTTGAATAGATTTTTATGTTAATAATCATTATTTTTACTGAATATTAATTATTTTAAAAAATGAGAGGATTACTGAGTCATTTAGCTGAATTTACTTATACAAGATAAGATTTTGATGATAGTTTAATAAAAAGGTGCAAAGAAAATGAATATTGAAATTGAGATATCTCACCCAACTTTAACCTGGTTTGCAAATGGAGATTTTCGCTTAAGTTATCGAAACGACGCGTGCTTAAATAATGCCTTTGTACTTTGTGCAGACACAAAAGTGGCTTATATAATTATTAAGAGTAAAGAGTGTAGCACAACTCAGCCATAACCAATAAAAAACCAGAAACACAAAATCTCCACAAACAAATGCTCATGAAGTGAGAATTTTTAAAACTAGTAGCTGGAGACCAGAGCAGAAAAAAACATAAACTATATTTGGATAAATTTTCTACAGTTAATTATAAAATTAAAGTAAAAAATAAATTATTTTTATTGATTAAAAATAAATTATACATAAAATATTAATTCATAAAATATTATGCAAAAAATATTTTACAAAATCATTAACTTATCACCTAATTTTAGCTTTTTATTTTTCTTATTTTCTTTTACTTTCAATCTTAACAAATTTATGAAAAAAAAAAAAAACACAAGATCCTATAAATAATCTCATTTTATTAGATTCTGCATAGTTTTTCCACTAAATTTAATTTAATTTAATTATACTTTTTGTGGGTAGGTTGCTTTTTTTTACGTGTACTCAATTAAAATGGAATTAAATCACGAATTTATCAGTTTTAAAGGCTACAAACCTAATCAATGATTATATAATAAATATTATTACTTATTTAAAAATTTTACTATAAATTTAATTTCATATTTTATTATATATATATATATATATATATATATATATATATATATATATATATATATATATATATATATATATATATTTTTTTTTATTTTTTATATTTT
>Ga0099825_1002894_pt1 | contig 22915 bp, 14 predicted proteins | sample SiratroredBW_FD_76838 | JGI IMG/M metagenome (GOLD analysis project Ga0099825, IMG submission 76838) | Root nodule microbial communities of legume samples collected from California, USA - Siratro red BW | ecosystem: Host-associated > Plants > Roots > Nodule | place: USA: California | collected... | reverse complement strand
TTGTCCATTTAAATCTACTCATTTATTTATATTTATTTAATTTTGAAAAAATTGACATTGAAAAAACATTGACATTAAACTAGAAATCCTTTTTTCACTTGCATCTATCTTCTATCATGTTATATAATTCTATTTATAATTTATTATTAGATTTAAATTAAGACTTGTAATTATCATTATTAGTAGTAATAAATCATATTACTTACATGTCTTAAAATTGTGCTTTATGATTCCAGTTCCTTTTAATTGAAATTATGCTATAAATAAAAATAAAAATCACATTATCTATATTAAAGTACAATGTCAACTATTTTAAAAAAAACACTAAAGTGAGCACATCTTTTTTATTATCTATATAGATAATATTTTTAACATTTTACTAGTGAGGTTTATAACTAAATCCTCTCATGAAATGTGAAATCCAAATAACATGTGTATATGACTATTCTTCTCAAATATCACATTTGTAAGATGTGAATACTAAATTATATTGTAATTACTAGTATAATGATATGACATCAATTATATACCATTATATTGATCAATTATGTACTTATTTTTATAACAATAAAAGATTTCATTAAATTTTATATATACTTCTTTAGATTATAATTCAAAATAAAATATAATTCAATCAAATTAAATACACTTTATGATAATTGATCAATCATCAATTTATTTTAAATAAATCAGTCTCAATTTAAAAAAACCTAATAACACAATTAATTTCACAGGAGTATTCAGTTAATTCTCATTGTAAAAGATAATATAGTTTGGTGAAAGTTTTATTTTCTCAAAATCTATTCTAACCCACTTTAGAAGGTACTAACTCAATTATGGATGGATGGTAAAAACATATCCCAACTCAAATAAAAACGTTTTTATAACTCACAACAACCTCATCTCCAACTCACAAAAATATCAATGTCCATAAATACAAATGCTTCTTCAGTTCAGAAAGTTTTACAGATAAAAATAAAAATCATATTTTAAAGTACAATTTCAACTCTCTTAAAAAAAAATACCCCAAATTGATAACATCTTTTTTATTATCTTTGAGGTTGGGATAATTGAAATTACATTTCTATTTACAAACATGTCCATAAATACAAATGCTTGTTCAGTTCAGAAATATCAAGGTTTTACAGATCACATATTGGCATTCAACCGCCATCTAATCCTTCATCTTCTTGGTATTTCACATATTTTCTTCCAATGAGAGATGCATTGTCTCAAATCTGCCATTGCAAGAGATGGAACATTGAGTCTATATCTGAAAGCAACATAAGGAAGAGCAGTACCAATACCAAAGGCATCAGAAATAGAGGAGCTGCTGAGAGAACTTGAAATCAACCTTAACCCCAAGAGAAAAAAAGATAAATTTGCCTAATATTTGGCAACACAAAGTTAAAAACAACATTAACTTTCTTCAAAATTCAAGAAACTACATTGAAATTCACTCAGAGATGAAAGTTGTTGATGTCATCCTTGAGGATCCTGTAGCCATAACCAGGAACCTTGTTCCACTTACTGTTTTCCACCACTTGTGCAACCGAACACATCTTTTGGAGGAACACATTGCTACCTCTCCTCTTCCTTCTCTTCCCTGTCATTAGAAGCATCCAGAAACTAGGTTTGGAAGTGGAATAGCCTCTGCTAGAAGCCATGTCCACAAAATGAGGTTGAGGCCTTTGTGATTTCCCTAAATCAAATTTGGAGAAGTATTCAATTTCCTTCCTCACAAGGGATCCAATTGTGCCTCTTGTGCCTATAGCAACTGGTGTAGGAGAAGCCATTCTTTTCTAGAAATACGGTTTTGATGGCAGTGACAATGCTTTTATAGCGCACTAAATTTACTGTTTTTGAAATGGATTCATGAAGGAGGGTTCTTGATGAATATAGCTGTGGCCATCATCCTAAATTTAAATTTAAATTTGAAGCATCTCCTTTAGTAGATGGTAGACAATAACATTAAAGCATGAAGTTCCATGATTGAAACTTTATAAAGTGAACAAGAACATCAAATTATCTCAACCTCTGCAATCAAATCTCACTTTATCCTTTTGACTTCTCCAACTATATAATAGTTTGCTTCTTATGCACACTATACTTATATATAAAATTATTGATCATGATATGTATGAAATTGCTTTCTGTAATTTGTCCCCTTAAGTTCTTCCGCAATTGCTGTGTTGACAAAAATTAAAATTTCTACAGATTCCAAATCAGTGTTTAACTTTTTAGTTTGTAGTAAAAGTTGTTCTTCACTCTCCACCTTTTGTGCCTTGGCTGAAGGGAAGAAGGTTGATCTTTCATTGTCTTGGTTCAGTGACATACTAACAAGACATAATTATATTTAAAATTAATACAATTTTTGGCAAACAAATAATAAACCTTACAACCAATGATGGGAGTGCTTTATTTAATCAAAAGCGTGTTTGGTTCTCATTGATGTGATTATATCTTAGTGCTTGATATAACAGGAGCAAAGAAAACTTGTATCCTATGATTGAAATAACATGATAATGCACTAGGATACTTTGAGTACAGCATGGAAATTTAATGGCATGTGTGGAAAAAAGGAGCCAATACAGTAAACAAAAAATTACAGACATTATAATGAATATTATAGGCACTATCTGTGCCATTATTAAGTATTATATTCCTCGATCACCATCCATTATTTGTGCATGAACTGATGAAGTCCCTAGGTATAACTTTAATACTCTAATAAACCCCATTTGTATTTCAGCATTAGATTTTGGAAAGAAGAAGTCAAGAGGAGGACATTTTGCAAAATTTAGTTACTCACAAATTATTTACTAACTACTGTAGCTAGGATAATTTTTTTAATTTGCTGGTAGAATAGAAAATGAAATATATTAGATTTTGATTGTTTTCTCTAATTGTATAAAAAGTATATAAAAGAACATAAATAGAAAAATTCTTACAAAAAATCAAAATTAAAAAAAAGATAAATTCTTACAAAAATTGAAATTAAAAAAAATAGACTAACAAACGTAAAACGTTAAAATATTTTTTTTTTATCACTCCTTTTGTATGTTAAGCATTCCAAACGGAAGGAATGAATATTGAATTGTTTTCCATCCTCTGTGAAATGTTCCTTTTGTAGTCAACTTAATCAACCATATAAATTAATTAGTATATCTCTTAATTATTGACTATTTTAATTAGATCTTTAAATTTTTGCAAACATGTTCTTGAGACATTGATTTTTATAAATTTTATTTTAAATTGTATAATTTTTATAAATAGACACCTAAAAAATTAATTTTAGTATAGTTATTTTTTAAAAATTATTCTTTTATAAATAGATTTTTTTTCTAATAGTTTCGAATTAAATAATTTTCATTGCATGTCAATAATTGAAATATTTTTTTCAATTACCATAAATAAAAGGCTCTTTTTAAAATTAATTAATTTCTTATGCGTGATTATCAGCGAAGCGAATAAATTGATGTGGATAAGGGGTTAGTCTTTTTATATCAGTCGTAGTGTAGCAGTGTATGACAATTTCTGTATATGGAAAAACATAGTGAATAAAATTCAATATCACAAAAGATTGGTCTCTATTTCTTTTTAGCCTAGGAACATCTGATTCGCTAAAAAAAAAAAAAAAAAGTATGACAATGTGTGACTATAATACATATAATAGGAAGCCCTGATCTTCCTCAAATGTCATTACAGTTACATAGTTACATGGGAACTGATGAACAAGAAACTGAATAAAATGGCAAGGGATAAGCAAACAACAATAAAAGACCATCTTTTATGAGCCTCAAAACTGGTTATCGACTGTAACTTAATAGAACATGATCTCTCATAAAGACTCCGCTTCTTATCTTTTCCCCTCGCTCATCCTTTATTTTCGTCTTTTATTATGTAAGATTAAGTGATCAAAATTATTGTACGCCGGGGAGATGGCACACATACCTCATTCTTCTATATGAGGCAAGAGCATGTTGCAAAGCAACATTGATGCTAGCACCTTCCCTAAACAATGAATCATACAAGTGGCAAACAAAATGTGACAGCTCCTCTTCATCATCGTCCCAAAAAGACAAAGTGCGGTCCCCATTTCTCTCAGGGTCACTATCTTCCCAGTCACTTACTGGACTGCTGGGTATGTTCTCATCATCTGCTTCATCCTCTCCAATTTCAAATTTTCCATTTTCCACCGTATTCAACTCTTTGTAACCATCAACATTGGTCGTCTGAGACTCTGGAGGTTCATTTGAAGGACAAACAATAGCTTTGGCACCGGAGTCCAGAAAGGCCTTTATAAGGGCAGCAGTAGGTCCATGTGTCCCTGTGCATATTATGATCCTGTCCCTCCAAGCTCCAACCTAGGTAATTCAAGATACCAGTAAAAGGAGAGCAGAAATGAGTCAACAATTTTACGAATATGACACGGGATTTGACTAGAAATTTCTCTCCTCTATATCCCTACTACACCAGGGAAATTATTGTTGTAGTAGAGAACAAAGATGTCATACAACACCATAAAATCCACATATTTCCTCATAATCCCGCCCTCCTCTTTCCCTTCCTCCATCCAACCAAACACTATATACATCTTACATTGAAACAATCAACGAGGGAAAGCATGGCTCTGATTTATAATAAGAACCTATACCAAATGATCCTAATGGGATTTGACAACTATAACGTATACTCTAGAGACAGACTTTATAGCGTGCCATAATATGTATTATTCTATTAGAATATCACACCATTGACTTCTTTTATCACATGTTATAACTCTGCACTTTACCTCCAAAAGAAATCACTCACTCTAGAGAAGTCAAATTCATAATTATGAACTTGTCACTCTTATTCAAACCAAAGGGCATTATTTATTCTCTTGATATGATAAAACAAACTAAAATGCTTATCCCTTCTTTCACTAAAACAGACACCCTAACAGACAAAATAATGGCTGTAGATGATCTTTAAAATTTACACTGCCTACACAGTTCAGATGCTTCAAAAATCAGCCAAAGCTAGTGTCATGTCACAGTAAAGATCTAATTCAAATAGTTAGATTGCCCAAAATTCTTCAAGAAAAAAAAAATGAAATGGACTCTTGCTCTGTCCACATGTTCATATTCTCCAAAATAAGGCATCCATATGAACTACAACTTTTATATAAAAGTGAATCATGTATAATCAAGTGACCATTCCATAGCTTAAACTCCAGTTCAGATGATGACAGTGAACATTGGGTAATAGCCAATATGAAAGTTCTTAGCAGTTTGAGTGAAGCTATAAAATGTACATCCAAAGGATAGTAAAGTGGAAGCAAAGCACACATACCATCCATCGTACATCCTCAGGGGATAGGTGCATAGAAGGGACAGTTCTACGAAACATATATGAAGCAATTTCTTGATCATCTTCCATAACCTATATAAAAAAAATAAAAAAAAAAAAACTTAAGTTTCTAATAGATATATTAATCTGAGTTAAAAAATGTATAAAGAAGCACAGGGGAAAGAAGATATACTAGGGTTTGACGGCCTAGGTATCGGTGGACAATGCCTCCAATTTGAAAATAAGGTTTAAAGGCAACTAAATCAGAAATAGTAGAAATATTTGCCAGGAGAGTTGCGCCCTTTCTGCGATTGCTCCTCATTGTTGACAACAAACTGATCTTGACATTTTGTAGAAATTTCTCCGCAAGCTCTCCAGGTTCAGCCACCACAAACACATCATTGTGCCAACTAAATAAAAGAACAACAGCATCAAGCTTCTACGCGCACAGAGAAAAGTAACCAGAGACAGCGAACAGCAATTCATGAAAGTAATTAATCATACTAGAAAATACCTCACAATTAAGCCATTAGAGTCGTTTTGAAGAGACAAATGTATAACACCTACTTGTGGCGAATTCTGCAATTTCTCATGCAATGATTTAATGGGAAAAGATAGTTGTCTAAGTCCTCGAGGAGACATCGGAGGCGATGCCACTGTTTTTCCCAATTGACCATCCAAACTTAATGGTGGGACCAAATCAATTCGTCCAACCCTCTGACCAAGATCAGGACTATACATGAGGGGACTTGAAGGGAAGCTTCCTGTAAACAAAGGTGATGCAAATGGAGTTGGGAATGTTGTTGATGGCACTGTCTTCACAATCCCAGACAAACCCTGTATGGAGGACAGACGTATGCCATTACGAGCACAAAATGACTCAAGTTCCCGGGCATGGTGGATCACTTTTCCAGAATCTGGATTATGTGCAGCTTCAACAAGTAGTACATTACGCCTCCACCCTAAGGTTGGGCCATTGGTTCCTGATAAAATAAAACAGAAGAAGCATAATGTCTAAGGGGATCGATGAAGTGAAATTTTACAGTACAGACAACATATAATCCACAATACCCTCAAGTGATTCCTTTGTCTTGGGTAATTTATGTCTCAGATTTTCTGACCACTTCTCCTCATGATGGAAAGGAAGGACCAATCTCTCGCACACATTTTCAAATGCTTGATGATTCTTTTGTATATACTCTTCAATTGCAGATTCCAACTTTAGCCAGTTAGTTGGATCTGTCTCATCAAGTTCCATATCACAACGTTCATCAACTGCAAGGAAAGACACCAAGAACACTTATTGAGAACTAAAGTTCTTTCCAAGAATATCTACCCTGGAAGTAGACTTCTTTATCAAACAAAGAAAATAAATGGAGCTAAAATTGAAAGAAAATAGGAAATTACTGAAAAATGAATCAAACAGAATTTAAAGGCAAAGAAAGATTCTTCATTCCCAAACTCAAAAGCATAAACATTATACCTGGATTGAAACGAAAATATTGTATCTCAGGAAGCATAGGTAGCAGTGTACTTAAAGCTTCCTCCACCCGATCAACAGAACATGAACTTTCAATCAATACCTGCCCCGTATCCAAATACCGCCAACCTCCTTTTCGTGCCTAGAGATATAGTATCTCATTAGTTAATATCAATACAGTATCTCATTCTCTTATATCTCTCTACCTCCTTCTATACCTAAAATCCCATAATTTCAATATCATTTTCTTTTTAATTTCATGTTTACAGACGTATGAACCAAGGGTTACAATGAATAACTATCCAAACCCTTGATCTTCTTTTCCAAACACAGAATATTATTGTCGAGCAGAATTAAAACTGACAAGATTACCTACCCTAGTTCGAACAGAACCACATCCCACTGAAACCAGACAGTCAATTTTTGTGTCAGGCCACAGAAGTTGTGCTTCTCTTATGGCAAAAATTGTAGGATTGTTTGCCACTATTGCGCCATCTTGCCAGCGATTGACATCTTAAGGTACGTTGGAGCATGAAAGCAAATACATGTCAAAACAGTACAGAAATAGAAATAACAAAGACTAAATAAATTTGATGCAAACAACAGCAGAGTAATCAGTACCATCTGAGAAATCGTCTAGATAATATGGAGCAGCAGATGATGCTCTGATGGCCTTCCATACTTGATGCTTACAGCTTCCAATGAAAGCACTGCGTCTATAGCCAACCTGTTCACCTATAGTTGATTGTAATACATTGATACCTGAACTATCTGACATTGTAAGAGCAACCTCAGGTGTTCCAGCAGGGTACTGCGTTATAGATAGTAACAACATAGATGCAGAGAGGGACAGAGAATTAAATATATATAAATAAACAACACATTAACAACAATGAACAAATGTGTTTTAACAGCAGTTATAAACAACAATAAAAAATACGAACCTGATAATTGCGGAATATGAAGGGCTGTGCAGGCATCATGCTCACCAAGGTTGATACAACAAAAACTTTGGGCACATTTTTCACAGCAGAATCTATCATTAGATCTCCATCCTCATCAGCACACATTTCCTTCAATAGCCTCTCAAACTGTTCTGCACTGTGCTGCAAGTTAATAAGTCATAACACTCATGTTAGGGCATAGAAAATTCACGTACCTAGATCATATCTTTGTCAAAATAACTAAAAGTTCACAGAAAATAATGAGTTATGCATTAACAAATGTAAAATAAAATTGCCCAACATGAACATTGATATTGTGAATTTTCTCATTTCCATTAAGATTTTCTAGAACACATGCTTCAAACACGTGTGTGTGTTTTTGAAGAAGAGCATTAGCAAATTATGTGTATTACTAACTTACACCCACTTGATTTTTAGAATGAAAAAATTAGCAAGCTACACCTTGGATATATTTTAAGAAATTAAGTTATAGTTTGCTAACTTACTTCTTCTAAACACTAATTAGGTGTAAGCTAGCAAACCTCGTATGTCTCTACTAACTTACATGCACTTGTTTTTTTAGAAAGAGTAAATTAAAAGGTTGCACATAGGGGGTAGTCGAAGAAATTTATAGTTATAATTAAGTTACTCCTAAAATTTGGTGGGTGTATGTTGTCATATCCCTATTATATACAGATAGACAAACATATACATATGACAAGTAAATGTCAATGCACCAACATAAAGGAAAGAAATACATACTTTTGATCCATGAACAACAACCCTAAAGCTCTGTGATGAACTTTTATAAAGTTGATCCAATTTTTCTCTCCAAGTAGCAGCTTCGTTGTCCTTGGGAACAGAGTCAGCAAAAACAAGCTTCCCTGATGCCAATTGTTTTGAATCAGTTTATCTAGAATTGTAGGGAAATTAAACAGATTGATAAAAAATAAATAAATGACATATATCATTCCTAAGCGACATCCTTACCAAGATTTTTGTATATATCTTCACATTCTTCCAAAGTCATTAACTTAATCCCAAGCGCGACAGCTAGCATTCCTCCCGTTGATGTGCCACATATTAAATCAAACAACTCATGTATTCGTTTTCCAGATCCCTTTTCAATTTCCTTTAGCATTTGTACAGTTGCTAGACCTTTCATTCCACCTCCATCCATTGAGAGTATGCGTAGTCCCTGCTTTGCCACTTGTCTCCCTTTTATTGCACGCCTAAGGTTTTCATTTTCTCCTACAAAAGTAAAAAATGAAGAACCCTATTCAGTGATCAGGATAAAACATCCTAAGAAACAAATGAATTTTATATACAAAGACAAACCAAGAATTGCCAAAGCACGAGCAGCAGCTTTATAAACACGTGGCTCAGTTGCAACAGTCAGGCGCAAGAGAAGTTCCCGTAAGCTTTCAGAAGTAACCAGTATGCGACGATTTTCCAGACAGAAGGCTAAATTCCCAACAGCTAACAGAGCTAGCCTTTGTACCTAATAGAAGGACAAATCTAAAACTTAAAGGACTGTGCAATATAAGGAATCAATTAAATCATTATCTATGAAAAGAAACTAACTTGCCTCTGGATCTTTATGAGCACACAAGTTTTTCAATGATTTTAAAATATCCTTGGTCAACATCTTCTCAGCCACACAATCAGAAGTGAAAGCCAACTTGACCACAACTTGCAGTACAGATATTACCTCTTCCAGACCTGCAGATTTCAGAACTGTTCTAATTGGTTGCATGATGTCTGCTTTCATCAGATGCAATGCTACGGAATCATCTGAGGCAAGGGATGAAAGAGCAGAGCAGGCTTGTTCGACCTGGAAAATATGAAGGACAATCACCAAATAGCAGAAGATAAGGTTTTAAAAAATTGTGATATCTAGACCCAGTAAAACATACCACATGACTGTTGTCACTACTTATCATGCTTATAAGTTGTCGCACTGCATTCTCATCTTTACCTATAAACGCTCTATTTCCTTGGTCTTGCATTATCTTTCCCAGTGCAGATGCTAGTAAAGGGTGATGACAAGAAGAAAAGCGGAATATAAGAGAGAAGAAGGCACTGAGTCTATGCCTAGAAGCACCAAAATAAGAACTGTTTTCCATCTGTACTGACAAGAAAAAACATGTTTAATTGAATATGCGATATGTTTTAAAAGGATAATGTCAGAAGTAGTCTAGTTAGTTTGCAAAGTACTACCTCTAGTTGCACATTCACCGATCTCAAATTTTCATCTGCCACAATCCTAATATTTGCAAGAGAAAGGTGGCGAAGTTTGTGGAGGGGCAAAATTTCAGGAAGAAACTCAAGAGGATTTCCAAATAGCCTAAGAACCCGTAATTCAGCCATAGCCCTGCCATTAGTGGTATCAGTAAGACCAGAGCAATACGTGGAGTCTAGACTAATTTATACAAAATCCTCTAAACCAAAAACCTGAAGTCAAGAAGTGGCCTAACAAGCTTGTTATGTTCCAATGACAACTCCACCAACTGCATACACTGTCTCAGTTCCGCTGCTCAAAGAAATAAAAATCAGATACAAGGAGTTATTTTAAGCAACACCAATCTTAGTACATTAGTTACTTAAGGAAATATCACAAGTGTAGATACTGCAGGGCTGAAACATTGGGTTTGCTCCCCAACTCCACAGTGTTAATCAAGTATATTGGTGCAGTAAGTGGGGCTACGACTTCCCGTACCCAATGCAATCATGCTTTCTATGTTTGTGTTAAGTTGGAAACTGCATATAATCTAACATTACTCATTACTTTCAAGTAGATCTGTCGGAAAATGTTTACTCAGTATACTTATTAGAGGATTTACAAATATTTCCGTCACCGCTAGGCACACTTGAACACAAAAAGTTTACCACTATCCTCTATGGTAGTAGTCAAACAATGAAAGCTTACCAGGCACCGAGACAACCATGTTGCTGTCGACCCTGAGCACTTTTAAGCTTCTTAGCACACCAAGCTCAGGCGGCAAAACACTTAGCCTGTTGTTATCAAGATAGAGTTTCTCAAGGTGTGGCAATTGTGTAAGCTCTACTGGAAATACCTGTACACAATGATAACGTGTTTAAAACATCCCCGATCCAACTCTAACGTTTGATTTCAACTCCACCATAATTATAAAATACAAAGCACTTCCTGAGCACCAGGGAGGAAAAAACGCAAGGCAAGAAAACATAATAATACAGTACAAGTGTATTTATAGATGCTACTTGAGTTCAGAAGTACTTTTACATATGCATGTTCCTAATTTTTATCCAAACATAGCCTAATTCTTTCATATGTTACCGTAGAATATAGCAGATATCAGACGAAATCACTGACTAACTTTTCCAATTTCGGAAACTACACATATCACACAAACAACCCGTAGATTCACAAAATTCACTTGGCAGCAGTTATAACCCACAGGAGTGAGAGTTCCATCAAAGAGTAAGCAACACTCACCGACAAGCCACAGCCGCAGAGACTGAGCACAGAGAGACTGGTCCAGTGGTTGCCGGAACCGGCAAGGGCGGCATCTCCAACGTTCGGCAGCGGCGGCGGCGGCGTGGAGGCCGGCAAATCGGAGCGCAACAAGCGTATCAAAACGCCAGTGCCGTCGCTCTGCTGACCGGAGGCAACAACCTTGGCCATTGTGACCGCTCTGAGAGGCTCCCGTCGCTTAACAACCTTCATTCCCAAATCCACCACGCTCTCGTCATCTTCCCGAGGCGTGAGCTCAACCACCACCGTGTCCTGCGGCATCGGCAGCGCCACCATCAGCTGCGATTGAAGCTTGAGCGCCACCTGATCCTCGTCCTCCGACGCCGACCAATCCAATTCAATGCGAAAGCCGAGGTCCTGATCCTGCGAGATGATTGACGAAGTGGAAGCGGAGGAAGACAGGGAAGAAGAGGAGGAGGAGGAGGAGCGGGAAGAGGATGAGGTGCGGGCGAGATTCTCCGGCGGATCGTCGGTGCCATAGCTGAGAGTTAGGTGGAAGATCTCCGAAGGTCTCTTCCAACCCAAACCCCAAGACATTGTCGATTTGGGATCGAGAATTCACGATTCAGTTACGTACTCACATTCAATTCTTCACAATTGACCTCTACGTTACGCTGCCGCATTCGGATCCCAATCGGATCGTGCGGTTCAATGCTCAATGCTCAATGCTGATTCATGTTTCAACAAATATAGGAAAACAACAGAACACGCATGTAAATGTAAATAATGTAATCAACTTTAGCGCACACTAACTCAGAAGACGAACCCATCAAATCCAGTGTTCTTTCTTTTTTTTCCTTATTTATTTTCTTTAAACAAAATGGAAAAAAGAAAGAAAAACACTGTTTTGGACAAATAAATTAATTAATGTTTGATCTTCAAGGATGTTCGCCAGTTATTATTTATTTATTTATGGATCTGCAATTACGATATTTCGTAGATGTCAAGTTTGAAAAATATACCAGTTTATAAAATATTAGATTCTTGAAGGAAGGCTATAAGGCTATTGAATTTTAATTTGGGTTTGGTTTGTACTTTTTTTAGTACATTTAATGGAAAAACCATGGCCGGCTATTTGGTAGAAAACTAGAGAAGAATAACTTAACTAACTGCTTTCAATATATTTCAGTGCCATGGGACGCAGGGTGGGGACATCAAGAAAAAAGTGCATACAAAAGCATTATTTTGCAGTGAAGTGGTGAGAAAAGTCTTATTTGAAATTTTGTAAATTTTATTTGGTGAAAAAAAAAATTAGTAGCGACTAAGGTTTAAGGGATCTCATTACCTTGTGTTGGGCTTGGATTCCCCCTATAAAAGATAATTTTATCATTTGCCCTTTAAGAGTCTATAACTAGTGTAAAAAATTGTCGTTATCCTTAAGCATCATATTGCATATTACTTAATGAATTTTTACATATTATTAATGCATTCCAAAATTCGAAATCGAATTATTGATTTTAAAACTTTATTTACTTAACAACTTCAACTGTGACAAAATACGAAACTGCAAGCAGTTGTTTTTTCAATAAGTTCAACACGACATGCCATGACTTTGACTGTACTTCTGTATTCTTGTGCTAACGAAGGATTATAGGAAATATTAGCCGTCTGTAAAGGAATTAACCACAACTCTACCGGTCAGAGTTTTTTTATATATTGTTAGATATTTAGTTATTTTACAGAATTAAATGCAAATTTATGATCATCGATGAATTTAAGTCCAAAAGATGTCGTGATTTAAAAGGTTAATTAGTGAACTAAGCCTAAGGATGAAAAATAATTATACTCAATCTATGTCAAGCTTATAATAAAATAGATTAGATCATAATTTCAAATATATTTTAAAGACATCAAAAGTTTATTTGAACTTTTTCAATTCAGATTAAATTTAGATTAAATTTCTTTATTTATTTGATCAAAATTTGATATGGATCTAATGTAAAATTAACATAATTATATTATATAGATTTAATACAACTTAACTTGATATGGTCTTGAACTAATATAAGTCTAATGTATTGATTGAATATGAGTCCAACTTAACCTTACCTAGTCCATCTCAATTGCACCTTAGTTAACTTAACTTAGAATCTTTTCTTGAATCCGAGACGAAAATATTCACAGCATTTTTTTTTAAAACAAACAAAGCTACTGATGCTTAGAATTGAGAATCAAACGCAATTTTCAAGGCTCCTTTTCCCTCCCTCGCTTGCTTCTATTGGAAAAAATGTTTTCTAAAAAAACGTAATATAATCTTTCATTTCAAGTGTCTTATTGATCAGGCGCACCCGGATTTGAACTGGAACCTGACTGAATTTGACTTAATTTAAACACTATATAACTTAATCTTAATAAGACTCAACTTAACTTGGACCCAACATAATTCGGCTGAACATGGGCTCAAGTCAACTCAATTTTGGGCCTCGATGACTTGGCTCGCCCTGACGTTAGATTGACTCAACTTAGCTTTGCATGACCTTAACCAAATGTGGGCCCGATGTCTTGGCCCAACCTAAGCACAAATTAAATTGGTCCGACCTGGTCCAGTCCATCTCGGTCTTATTTGGACTCGACTTGACATGGACTAAACTCGATTGTATTGAGACTGACTTAAGCCTATCCCAACTCGATTGAACGTCAGCCCACCCCAACCCAGATTGACCTAGGTCCAAGTCGACATGATGTGAGATCAACCCAACTCAATTTGACATGGCCCAGACCTAATGTAGGCATGATATCTTAACCAAACGAACCATCGACTTTGCCAAACTTGACTAACCTATCTCGATCCCACTTGGGCCCAACCGAACTGAACTTGACTCGACATTGACCTAGCTCAACTCGGTTGAACATTGTCCTACCCAACTTGGCTTCTGTTGGCCCGGGCTGACTCAACTCAATTGGACTCAAGATTATTTGGTTCGGCATAGGCCAAGCTGACTCACCTCAGCTTAAGTTTGAGCCAGCTTAACTCAACCTGGGCCCGATGTAAGCTAGGCTCAAGCCAACTAAGCTTAACCTATGATCAAGCTGACTCTGCTCGACTTGGGCTTGGGTCGACACCACTCAACCTAGGCCCACACCTACTCAACTCAACCTAGGTCGACTCGACTAGACTTGGTTTAGGCTTACTTAGGTTGACCCATAGCTAGGCTAACTTGGGTTGACTTAGGACTAGGCTAACTTGGCTCGATTTTGGCCTGAGCTGACTTGGGTAGACTTGGGCCTAGGTCGACATGACTCGACCTGGGGCTATGCCTACTCGACTTGACCTCCAAACTGACTTAGCTCAACCTACACTATGGCTAACTTAGGCCTTGACTGACTCAACTCAACCTGAGCATGGGACAACTCAACTTGGGCCTGTGCCAACCCAATTGGACCTAGGCCCAGACTGATTCTGCTTGACCTGGGTTTAGACTGATTCTGCTTGACCTGGGTTCATGTTGACTCGATTTGACTTGGACCTACTCGATCAGGTCTTCATCGAGTTAAACTCTATCTAGTCTTGATCAAACTAATATCGACCTGAGCCTAGCCCAACTCAACTAAATGTGAACTTACCTCAACTAGTCTCAATTACTTGGCTTGACTCTAACTCAAACCGACTTGGCCTATCCATACATGAACCTAACATGATGCTACCTTACTTGGGTTTGACCTAACCTAGCAATTCATAACTTGAAATGGCACATTAATTTTGGATTTTCAAAATCGAAAAAGTTATCCAAGGTATATCCAATCCAAATCCAATTAAATAGATTAGACTTAAAATAAAAAATAAAATGAATTTAGATTTGACATAGATCCATATAAATAGATTTAAAATAATATAGATTTGAATAATTATGGATTAGATTTGACAATGTGGATTTTTTTTTCTCACCTTTAATCTACATTGCCTTCCACATATGTCTATCAACTTAACAGCGAAGGTGGATTACTGCCTAAGCTGTTTGGCCTACTTAATTCGGATGTTTGGATCGAAGCCTCCATAAAGGTATTTTGTTCAGTTGTATGCCACAGTGGACTAGTTCATAGCCGCCCATTCCAATTGGTCAAATATGAAGTTGGCTCATAGGAGAGTCGCTTGATCAACATATACCTAATAACTTGACCATATCCAATTTCATCAAATGACCTTCTGGAAAGAATCACGTGCCATGTCTGTCTGATATACGAACAAAAATTATCAGGGCCAATCCAATCCCAGCCACCCCTGTTAACGCATTCTCTAATATAATATGAACTACCGTAAGTTGTGTCCATTGTACTAGACGCTATAACTTAAAAGTCAAAACGATCCAAATACATTCCACCACTGTGAAACTCTACCTACAATTCCAGAAGCTTTGCTGCTGAATCATAAGTTTTTCTTAAAACCTCCTTTACTACATTATCTGCAAATATAAACTCGATGGAGTTCTTTGATAGCTCAAACATTTCCTTCTGTCCAAGGCCTAGATATTAACCAAACCAACAAGCAGTCAGCAGAGTTTAGCTATTAGTTTGAATTCTACTGCCTGCGAGAGAAAAGTGAAACCTTACCAAATGTGGAAGCAGCAATGTTGTATTCGTTGGAGAGACTGGTAGAAAATACGCCTGAGTCATCAGTACACAGAACAAAAGGATGTTTTGCGTTGTATAAATTAACTGCATCAACAAACCCATGATGTTATGAGAGGCTGCCTAAAGTTGATTCCCTGATCAAAGCCCTAATATACTTTAAAGCCTATAAAATCTCATGTAAAGTTGCACAAACACTAAGTTTCTTTTATTTATCATCATCAATTTCAAAAATAAACAAAAGATCCTACCAAAATGATGTGCATCTATTGTTGGAACAGACAATGTTCTAATGTTTGATGTCAAACAAATTTCAACCTGAAAATGAAGATGAAAAACATGATATATAAGTCATCTGTTTATAAATTGTAAAAAGACAATATAATACAAAGAATTCAGACTTAGCAACAATCAGAAGCCCTGAAGAATAATCAGTGAAAGGAAGAGATTGTGGTCTCCCAGATCAAATCAAACATTAAATTCGACAAAAGTAAAATTTTAACGAGTATAAACTTTTAATTGATTGAATACTAACAAAAACATGTGCTTGCAACCACATAAATCATGCCACACTGCCACTTTTTTTTGCTTTAACATTAATATAACTAAAGTAACGGTCTAACCGGAATGTTAGAGGACTTCAGCCTTTTCCAATGTTCTTCCTCGAAGAAACAAGCATGTCCAATCCTCTGCGGAAGAAAGTCAAGCATATTGTGTATCTCCTTTGAATTTGATACCTGAACACACAGTCAGAAAGAAAAAAACTGCAAGAGAAACACCAGGATAAAAGGTACAAAGAAAAGATTAATCACCTCTCCACAATGAAGAGTTACATAAAGACCTTGCTGTCGAGCGAATATCAATGCTGGCAGATATGTAGTCCTACAAAAGATAAAACTGGGCTCTAGCATCAATTTTTAAAACTCAAAATAAATCACTGCACTAGAGTCCAAGATCAATCTGATATACCATTCACCAACTGCTGGATTCCCAGAGAGGTCAATTCCAACAACCCCAAAACGCCTCATTTCCAGTGCAAGCATTACCTGCAGCAGTCCAAGTCAGTAACAAACAGACTTAACTTTGCCCAAAATTCTTCTGCATGAATATTACCGTTTCCATTGCCGATTCCGTTGTCTCCCTACGGTCAATGCTCAAGAGAAGCCTAACAAATATTTTTTTCCTGGTGTTTTCATTACAGTTATCACTCGCATCTGAGAGTAATGGGCTTGAAAGATTTGTAGGTTCCTCGCTGTAAGGCATGAAAGACACATCTACTGAACTGACAGCTCTTAGACCTTCCAGTACAGCATCCACGTAAGAACGTTTGCTCATTCCTACGGAATCATTTTTCTACACATAATTAAGAAAACACTTTCCTCATCCAGCCTTTGGAAACAAGAACAAACAAAATAACCAACTGAGCTCCAAATATTACCTTTGGTGTGGTTCTCAGCTCCAGATATACAACATTCTCAGATGCAAAATCTTCAACAACCTGCTTGCACAAGTTGTTTGCTTAAATGCAAAAGCAAAAAAACTGAAATAATACAATACAGTCTACAGATAGTAGGTAGTGGGCACGAAGACAATAACATACCTCTTTGGTAATTCTGGTAATACTCGAGTGATCAGTCGTAACAATGTGGATTAAGTCAAACAACTTGAATACCTCACTTAATGAACGATCATCTGTATTTAAATAGCCCTAATCAAACTCAAGCTTTAAACACAAATATGGGTATATATGGGGCTAAGTCCTGCTTGCAGCAGATTCAAAAAAATCGGGAACAGTCCAGAAATTCAAAAATTTTGAATTTCAGGTTCTACCCCTTTTGCGTTTTTCATTGTCATATTCCGTTTCCTCTTTTATTGTCATGAATCTCCTACCCTTTTTTGCAAAGCACAACTCAAACGTGGAAGTCAAATCGAAACTTAACATGAAGCACAATTAGGATGTAGGAGAAAAAGGGGCATACTTTTAAGGATAACATGCTCGACCTGGGAGAAATCTATGACCCCCTTGTCACCCAAAGCTCTAGCGAGGTCTCTGTGTAAGAAAAATGCAAAATTTCAGAATGTGGGAGAATGGGAAAAGGCATAAAGAGTAAATGAAAATAAAAGAAAAGAAGTTACAGAAGGGTAGTGTCTCTGATGGATCCATTGAGGTGAGCATGTAGTTCTGTCTTTGGCATTGACACGCACCACTCCATCTCCTTCACTCTGCACTGGGAGTACCCTAGTAAATTCAACCTCTTACATCTCTATCTTCTTTCAACCATCTATCTAATTGCTCTCCATTCCTCTCTCACATTTTTTAAAATTAAATCATCCATCTCTCAGATCAAATATTCACTAAGTTGTTTAACTTTATTTTGTTAAATAATTACTAATTTAATAAACAGATTATTGTTAAATAAATAACAAATAATTACTTTTTAAATAACTAAATTAGGCAAACACATAAACTTAATTTATTAAAATATTTACTTATTTTAAAAATTAAACACAAAACATTAATCCTTTGATATATTTCATTCAGTTTAGAGAATATTTTGAAGGATTTTCAATATTTGAGAAATTACTTAGTATGTTTTATAATGCTGGAGACTATTTATATATATTTTTTATTTTAGAAATTATGTAAGAGATAAAGATAATAATTTAACAATAAAATTTATTGTTTTTAATATAAGATAAAAATATAAGAGATAATCTTGTTTGAATTTGATATGGTTTATGTACAGCGAAAGCTCTTTATCTGAATAAAAGAATTACATGTCCTTTAAAATACCTATGATGTAATAAAAAATTGAAAAGTGCAAGTGACTCTTTTAAATGACGTCTTAATTATTTAACTGTGAAAAACAATGGAAACACAACTTTTAAGTTTATTATTATTAATATTGTGTATAAAAATAAAGTAGTTTAGTAACTAAATTATCAAAAAAATATCCTTGAATAAGTTTAACAACTGATTTAGTTCATAACAATTAATTTATAATTATTATCCAGGCATTTTGGAGGCTGGTAGATATACAAACTCTTCAATTTCAACGTTTGAATAAAATTTTGTATTTAGAAGTGAACAATCTAATGGAGTCCTCATTTTTATGATGAATAAGTTTTATCACTTGGTAAATTAAGTTCTTATGGAGCTTAAATTGTGATTTTGGATTAAATTCTAAGATCTGTTGTTATGAAGATCTTATAATCCATCTTTTTCCCATATGATACTACTTAACAATTATTACATTTAATTTTTTATGATACTCGAGGACTTTATTCAATCCCTTTACATAATGATATTAGGTAATAGGTGCACTTTCTGTATATCCCTAATATATATAGATTTATGTAGTACAATCTAAGTTTCAGGGTCTTTCACATTTTATATAATTTAAGAAAATGGTTGAAAATCAACTATATTTAAAAATAAAATGTTTATAATTTGATGATAGTAAAAAATTTAACGTCTTCTATAGTTTTCTTTCACATTATATAATCATTCATAAACTCAATTGTCTGTATGTTTATGAGTAAAATGAATTAGTCGATAGAAAACATAAGCATATATCAATGAGGTAGGTTTTTCAATATTAGCTACTGCTTATATATCTCTCAAATTATGAAGAGATACGTTTTATTTTATTGTTTATATCATAAATCAATTGTCTATACCAATCATAAGATAAACTCCTTATTTCAAATCACCTAACTAATTTATATTAAAGTATCTAATCCTGATCTTATAACAAAAGCAAACTCAATTATATAAAATGTGTATTTTTAAGTTACACATCCACGTGTAAGGAATATCTTTATATATTATATAATATTGGGCATTAATATAAAAACATTTTTTCGTTGATGAAACTAACTATTTTGAAATATGCTTAAGGAATAACATTTTATTTCGAAATATTTAACAAAAGCATTTATTTTGTTAAAGATAATATAAGGAGGAAGAAGTCTTTATTAGCAAAAGTTCTTCCTATGCCACCACTTGTTACATGAACTAGGTAATGCTTTTTATTCTGTTTCGTGATTGGCTTAATTGCACTTTTTCTTTTACATTATCTAAGATGTTAAATTTATTTGTTATATCAGAACATCAGCACATAAATTTTTTTGACTGGCTCTGTCGTCATAAATGTTTTATATTTATGTATCTGAATGGGTAATGGGAGAAAACAAGAAACAAATTTTTTATTTTTGTTGAAACAGTAGAAAATGGGTGAGGTTGTGACTATTAGTTTCAATTGTCTATTGCCTAGTCTTGACTATATGAGAATAACTCTATTTACACTCTTAATTACAAACACATCTTCATCTTCATTTACATAGTTACACCAATATTTTAACATTTTCTTTATAATTATTATCACAATAATCAATATTAAATATCTTACATTAACTAAAAATAAAGTTTTTTAATAATTTATAAATAAGTATAAATTTTATTTTACAAATCAAAATATTATCTAACTACTCTTAAATATATAGTTTCATATACAAATTAGAAAAACTCACTAAAAAAGTATATTCAAGATTTCATACCAACTAAAAATAAAACTTTTAATAATTTATAAACGAATGTAAATTTATTGTATAAGTTAATTTTAAAATATTGAATTAAATTTAAAGGTCACTTATTAAGAATCAAAGGTACAAATCCAATTATTTTATTTTTATTTTAATCAATCCAAAATTATTATTGATAATAACTTTAAATTTATATATTTTTTAAATAAAATATATGTGTTGTGTAGTTACTTTATATTAAAATATGACACTTCGTTAGTTTTTTCATTTTTATTATTTAACTTATTTTCTTCTTTTTATTTTTGGTTTATTTTAATTTTTTAATTGATAATTATTTTTTGTTATAGGTTTTGTGTTAAGTTGAGAATTTTTGGTGATAATTTTTTTACTTTATAATAAAAAGTGATGAGAAAATAATAATAAAAAGGATAGATGATTATTACTGGCGGACTAAGGTTAACCCACCTCCAATCTAAATCATGCTCATTTAATTTTTAGGTTAAGTAGTCAAATCTAGTTTAACCTACATTTTAAAAAGGTATATTTTTTCAAATTCAACCTAACTTATGGTTAGTTGAGTTGACTTATTAAGTTAAACTTATAATGTAATTATAATAAAAATAAATAAAAAGTATAAGTATAATTTAAAAAAAATCCCTGTTTTTTTTATTTAATTTACTGTAAAACATTTTAAATAGATACCAAAACTTTAGGATTGGGTTGTTCATAATGTTAAAATTTGCGCGGGAAATGAAGTCCCAGTTTGAAATAACTTGTTGGAATAAGTTTAGGAAAGAGAAAATATTAAACAGTAACTTCATCTATATCTATATCACAAAAAGGCACTGCAAGTGGACATTCCATACAACAGTTTCCCAGACACATATGGTCAAAAACATGTATTTATTATACACATACTCAATTACTCACAATAGCCTGCAACTGTATAGTTCACTCTCCACTAGAAAATTGTCATTTTCTATTTTACCCCTTATTATACCATTATAATTATATCAAAATATTATAAAATCATTTTAAATTACAGTATGAAATTGTTTCATCAATCTACTGTATTGATGCTAAATAATAATTGCCATAAATTATTATTAAAAGAACTAATTTGTATACAATTGTGTAAAAAAATCCTTACTTCAATCTTTAAACAAAATCAAATTTATTAGAATGCAACACAATATTTAATATAAAAAATTAAATTTTTTAAAGAAAACAAAACCACCACCGACAGACTTAACATTTCAAAATAACATTACAAATTAATTTTATAAAATAACACAAAAATCCTTAAACTTTTGTCAGTTTTAATACCACTATATCTCATGTACACACCACCATTTATAGAACAGTATATATAAAGAGAGATAACAAATAACAACTCTTAATATATTTATTCACTTTTTAAATTACTTTTATGGTTCTTAAAATATTAATTGTTATTTTTACTTCTAAAATATAACTCAAATTCCTCTTAATTTAATAAACTAATATAAATAAAAACAAAAGCAAAAACCGACCCGTGCGTCTTTTCAGGTTTCGGACCAATTTTAATATAAAATTATATACGAGGATGAAATTTTAAAATATACAATACTTTACTTTTTTTACTTTGATAGAACTATTCAAACAAAATAAATTGATATTAATTCAATCGTATTGGTTCAAGCTCATTACAAAATTAGGCACTAAAATTGTACCTAAATAATAAAATATGATTACTTTTTATTTATATTGAATTATAAATAAATGAAATGAAAAAGACTAATTTTATGATGAAATGAAGGAAGTCTTATAGGATATAATTTAAATTATTCAATAGTAATAATAATTAAGAAAAATGTAACTAAGAAGGAGAGTAAAAAAAGAATAAATGTAATACATAATACTTTTATTCATAGCTTGTTTTAATTAACAATGCAATGATAGATAACATGGTATAATGGGTGAAATATAAAGCCAGTATAAAAACTTAAGGTTTGATAAAAAAAGAATCATAACAATAATTTTTTGTTATCTTCCATCAATTAAAACATGCAATCAATGTCTGTGATATAAATAGTCAATTACATGTAATAATGTCTATAAAGGGTTAACAACAACTTCCTAACTACTTTAATTTTCTATAAATAGTTTCCTCAATCATTTATTCGCTACCCTTAAACACTTGAACCACTCGTTTATTGTGTATACTTTTTGGTTGCTTTATTTTTAGAAGTGTTCCATGGACATGCCTAAACTACCTAGGACAAATGTATACCATCTTTTCTACAACATCTCAAGTGTTTTTTTAAATCTCTAACATGGCCATTTTTATACGTGCTATGGTATGTGAAACACAGACCCTTATCTCATATCGCAAGACATAAAATAAGAAAAAATTGTGTTGAAATAATAATGGAGATGGAATGAGAGCATAAAAAATGGATAGTATATTAGATGCAACCTTGACTTGACTTATAGGAAGGAGATGTGGTCCTTTACAATAAAACAGTGTAAGTAGGGTAGTACGAAAAG
>Ga0099825_1002893_pt1 | contig 22922 bp, 15 predicted proteins | sample SiratroredBW_FD_76838 | JGI IMG/M metagenome (GOLD analysis project Ga0099825, IMG submission 76838) | Root nodule microbial communities of legume samples collected from California, USA - Siratro red BW | ecosystem: Host-associated > Plants > Roots > Nodule | place: USA: California | collected... | reverse complement strand
TTTTTTTATTTAAGCGAAATTTTTTAGCTTGAAAAAAAAAATCCTGCTAATATAATTCTTTCTATTTTAAGCTTATTTTTCCTTAAACAAAATAAATTGCTAAAACAAAATGGGGTTGCTCAAAAGAAATTCTTTTCCCTATTTTGATAATATAATTATGAATGACATGTAATTGTTGATGTGAGACGTAATATTTATCTTTAAAGAATAAAATTATAAAAATCACAAAGTATGATTGATGAATTTAATATTATATTGGACAATATTCTGAGTAATAACCAAAGTGATATAAATATGATGACATACATGTACACATAGTAATCAATGATGTAATACTAAAATATTGTTGTTGTATGGTGTAAATATTAAATAAAGGATTTGATGATATATTTAAAGACTAATGGTACACTTAGTAAGATAGACAATATATGTATCATGCTATGAGAGTCAATAAAAACTTATACATCAATCAATACTTAATAAAATATGTAAGAAATCACTCTATTATTATATGTTATTGTTATGTGTTTTATACCAAATTGATTAGATTTACAAGTAAACCAAAGTATTCTGACTTGTGTTATTTTTGAATTTAAATTTAATATTAGTGTTACAAAAGTAACTCCTATGAATGACATGTGTGACTTTTAGTAGACTTAATGTGTATTTTTTTAATAAAGGATTCAGGTTATACATAATTATGTCATCACATAAAGAAAATATTATAAAAAAAAAACAAATAACAAAAAATATGGAGGGATCACACCAAACCTATATAAAAAATAAAAAACTCCCTACAAACCAAATAAAAGAAGTTAAAATCTTTTATGAAAAAATAATCCAACTTAATACATTTAAGCAAAGTAGAATAGGCTTAATTTGTATTTAATGATATGTTGACTATAATCAATTAAATAATTACCTTACACATTAACTTCCATTTAAAATTGTATTTCTGCCATGATTGTGTTTTAATTTAAGTACACCAATAATTTTACAGGTTTTTAGTATGAAAGAAGTTATAAATGATTTAAGATGTCTTTTTTTCTTTTTATTTTAATTTGGAATTCAATAGAATTAGAATTGTGTAACTGAATTTTTTTACATATAATTTATGATTCTATATTAAATATGCCTACATTTGTCTATATAAAGTATCTTAGTTGAATTGAAATTGTCTACCATAATATAAGTTTCATGTCATTTATCCATAAGTTTGGTTTAGATGCAAAGTTGAGGCTCACATGCATGTGAAAAGGACAATTAAGGGTTCACACTTAGGATAACATGAGACTTTGAACCAACTTAAAGACTTTTGTTGGATACCTTTTTTATGGTATTATAAAGTCACTATTAATGTAGGTACAATTTTGTTTAGTCCACCTTTCCAGCACTTGTATAACTGGCACAGTATCATAAATTTTGCTTAATTGTGGGTTGTTGCTTATGATGAGAACTTGGATCATTGAGTTAAATGTGCTGAAAACTTGCGTGTCATAAAGCTAATTTATCAGATATCCTCAAATTTTATAACTAGTTCCAATTTTGAAATATGTCCAGAGGAAAATATCAGTGATTTATTTTTTCATATCATGATATTTTAAGCATTACACTAATAAAAATAGTTATCAACGATTGAGAGTTAAGGTTGTTTCTTTAGACACACAATCTAAATATTAACAAGATGAAGTTCTGATATTCATATGCTTTAAAAAGAACATATGTTCCCTTCGCACACAAAAACCAGTTGGCAATTCCTTTCATACTATACGTACCCTGTAGAATTATAGAATATATTCGAGTACAAAATTAGAAGAGTTTTCCAACTACGGAAAAACTATATTTTTATAATAAAAATATCCTCAAAAGTTCTTTTAACTTGTATCCATCATTTACTCAATATATAAAAATAGCAACCAAACATTAATGTTCCAGCACACTCTCAAATATCACGTTAATCAAATTTGAAAAAGAAAAAAAAACAAGAGTACAGCAAATTAACGTGATCACTAAATGGTTTATCCCAACTACAATACAATGTACTCTTGCTTCAATAAGACCCAAAAAATTATAATTTAACATTTACATATAAAATAAGCACTTAATAGTCTTTTTATTCTATTAAGTGTTTAAAATTTTTAATTGACTTTCTCTCATTAAATATTGTTGAGGAAAAAAGTATTGGAAATATTAAACAAGGGGACAAACAAGAATGACACAAGGGTCAGACTTCACAAGGAAATAATATCACATTCAACCTAAAACTTTAAAACATTCGATTTGTGGGTCTTTTTTCTTATATATTGTTCAACTTTTTCATTTTTACTCAATGTAGGACTTAGATTCACACTTGGATTCCTAATAAAAAATGTGTAAAGAAGACTTTCGATACACTGATCAAACTATATTCATTTGAATCGGTTACCGTGACAAACCATCAACTCTGATATCACTATTGAGTAAAGTCAAGGAGAAAACGTTAGAGAAATATCCATACAATGAGACTAGAGCAAAATTCACTAAAAAAATTAACATACATTTATAAGAGTAGTGATGCAAATATCACTTGCAAATACTTTATTTATATTTTTAATGATTAAAAAGTTTCAAATTAAAATTCTAAAAGAATGAAACATAATAAATAATCTTATATTAAAGATAATCAAATTTTGTTTTATCTCTTCTATATTGTGAATTATATAACGTGTGTTTCTTGTGAATGATAGAGATTATTTGATGAACATAGTTTATCATCTTGAAGTTAGAGTATACTTATGATTGTTATTAGATTATTACATTATTATTTAGTTGATTTTTCTGAAATTTTATGTAATTAGTTGTAGGTGTAACTAGTTTATAGATAGATGAGTCCATCTAACTTAGAAAAGAGTTTAGTATATAAATAGATCGGTATATTTAACTTAGAAAAAAAGTTTGATTAACGCAAGTGTGAAACTTATTGTTGGTAATCTTTATAACTTTTCATTTTTAGGCACGTGTGCGTTGAATTTTATAATCATTGTGCTCATCAAGAACATTTATAAAGAATAATCTTGTTCTTTTCTTAATGTATTTGTCTTTTTGAGCTTTAGTTGTTTTGATTCATTTTGCATCCTTAGGTGGCTGCTTTTTCATTAAGATTTTTCTCCTTTATTTTTTTCTTTTTGCTGTGAAGGAAATATTTAAGAATATGTTAAAAAATAATCAAATAATACCAAACATGGGCATATATGATTCTAAAAAGTTTGATACCATCCACATAATAGTATTGAGCATATGATTCTACAAGTTTCACACCATCTAGAAAGAAATTAGTATAGAGGGGTTGATCTGAACAATTTCTTAAAAAAAAAATATTTTTGCCTATTTTTATTTTTATTTGATTTTGTAAAAACTCATTTATTTTAATTGATGTTATATATATATATATATATATATATATATATATATATATATATATTATTTTTCTTTAAGTGATAATGGAGTCCGTGGCAACTAATGACAAAAATATTTAAATAAAAATAAAGTTTTAATTCATTCCTCAAATTTATGTTCAAATAGTCCAAATTGGAGGTTGTTTAGAGATGGCGGATTGGCATATTAGGCCAAAAGAAGTGCTTTTAATTTATTTTTAGATAAAACTTTATTTTTTTTAATAAGAAAATATTTTTTAATGAAACTAGGTTGTGTAGTGAATGATTCACAAAAGCGAAAGATAGGAAGAAGAACAGGTTGGCGTGACTGCTTCAAGCCAGGGTAGCAATGCCTAGCACAAAAATAAATGCTTGTTCCTTAGTAAGATATTTTTATTTTAAGAAAAAAAAAATCATATTTCGATAATATTTTTGGTTTAATGTTAAAACCTTTTCACCACATACCCTCAAACATAAGCGGTGTCGAATTCAAATCATGGACATCAAATTAGGTTAAATATTATAAAAAATTTATTATTTATTGTAATTCTATAACTATATTGTCTTTGTTAAAATAAAATAAAAAATTCTCAAGTTTATGAAAATAATTTATAGTTTCATATGATAAATTAAATCTGTATTTTTTTTTTTGAAAAGTTTTTTTTTTGGGAAATGCCACTAGTATTAAAGTGTGCGGTCAGGGCGTAATCTATGGAATTAGTGAATGACATTGGTAAACAACTAAATGCACGAAACCCTTATGCACAGAAAGATTTTACAGATAATTCATTTTTAGAGAAATTTTGAAAAACTTTATGAAATTATATTGATTTTTTAATAATACGAAATTCAATAAATTTATGAAAATAATTTGAGTGTTTTAAATTATAAATTATTTTTTACATTATATTTTTCTTTTCATATTTTTTATTAGCTTAATATTTGTTAGGATATCATTGACTTAATTAAAATCAAAACATCGTCCACTCAACAATTAGTGTGTCATCACTTAACTTTAATTAGCAAATCATTACTTAATCTTAAATGAGATATCATTATCTCAACTTCACCCACAATATGGTTGGAATAGTTAAATCAGGACAATCATTGATTTAACATTTTCTTAAATCAATATCGATAAGAGATTTTTCAATGATCAAGTTGATTGTAATTATTGCTTGTTAATATTATTAAATATTTTATTAATATAAGACAATGTTATTTCTGAATTAATATTAGTCATGTTTTTTGTTAACAGTAACAATATTTGTTTTGGCATAATACTTAACTTTTTTTAATAAAGTTAATTAGGTTTAATTTTCATTTGATATGTTATGGTTTTATTTTTTGTTGGTGTTTATTTGTTGATAGCAACTTTTTTTCACTTGATGTTTTTTTAAGATTTTTTGCCTATATATTTGTAAAGATTTTTTATCCACACCACTAATATTACTTTTTTTTTTCAAACTTAATCGATTTTCTTGTAAAGTTAATTAGAAAAACTTTCACTCATCCTTTAGTAGGATGGTTTCATCAATGTTATAAAAAGTAAACAAAAAAATAGTCCCACTAATAACATAAAAAAATAATTCTAACCCATATAAGACGAAATAAGTGGTATCAAGATCACTTAAATAATAATTTCAATCAATGTAAATAGGAAAAAAAATCCCTTATTAACTTTAGTTAAAAAATACCTTAATGAACTTTAATCAATAAATATTATCAACCATATTAAAGTAAAAATATCATCAACTAATATTTTTAAAACATTAAATATTTTTAATATTAAAATAAAATTTTGTATTTAAGAACAAGAAAAATACTCTATTCAACAAAAAAAAAGTAAAATTTAATTATTTTATTCAAATAAAATATTCAAAAAATAAAAATATTTAAATTAAAAATACTTTAAATTTTATCTATTTTAATTTTCTATCTAAATATATGATAAATTATTCTTTACTTTCTATCACAAAAGGATAAAAAATAGTTGTTTTCTTCTGTTTGTGATAGTTTGATTCTCGACACACCAAGATATTTTTAGGTTTATAATTATTTTTTATGAGACTTTCTAAGTGTAAATAAAATTAAAATTAATAATATATCAATTTGGTATAGAAAAAGTTGTATAATAATATATTAAGACTGACCATGTTTAGAGGAATATGGAAAAAAAAAATATTAACATAAATGTATATGAAAAAAAGGAAAATGTATTAGAGAAGTGACATAGATGGTTGACGCTATGACAACAATGTTGTAACAAAGAAAGATATTAAGGTGAATGTATAGTTCGTTATCTTTTAACGTTTTGGAATTGTTGTTGCGATGGTTAAGGTTTCCAAACAACACTTATAACTTTAATTAATGATGTTTTTGCAACGACAATCATTTGTTCTAACTAACTTCTGTTAGTGGCCCACATTGTTGCCATACCAAACATACAGTAGCAATCAAAATAGCTGTGATAGAATATATTTGAAAATTTATGGAAAATTTATGTTGCAGCCATATCTTCATTTTTCATAAATAACAAAGTCTCAATCATAACTTATAATTTACTAACAATTTGAATGGTTGGAATATAAATTTTTCTATTGGTTTGTATTGCTGCAAAATATTATGTGCATTTAATTTGTATTGTTAATATATGGTTCTGATTGTTATAAATCTTTTAAAACCAAACTATATAATTAAAATGACCAAATCATATATCTATCTGTAAAATAATAAAATTACAATGTAAAACAATAATAATAAAAAAAAAGTCAGTAAGACAGTAGACAACTTATGTTTAACTTGTTATAAACCTTATGCCGTACTTAATATATAAATTTCTGACATATATTTAATTCATAAATAAAATGTGTGTGATAAATTTTAACACATGCACTCGAATAATTGGGATAATAATTATTATTTAAATAATTGTCCATCATTAACGTTATTGCTCTCCCGAAAAGAAATTCCACAATCAGTTGTCGTAATCAAATAGGTGGCGACAACATTAAGTCTAACTTTATTTTAAAAAAGTTATCAAAATTATACCAGAATAAATCATATTACATCATCAATAATTTTAAATTATATAATTTTATATCATTAAAATTATTTATGACAAAATTTGTTAAATTCAGTAATAATGATAAGGAATTTATATTTTAATATGTTTTATAAATATACTTACATTAATTTTGATTTATATAACTTTCGTGAATTTTTAAAAATTATAATCTGATTGAAAGATATTGAGTAGAGTAATATTTGATATAACTTAGACCAGTAACATTTGATTTGTCTTCTGTTTTTGTAAACTAAAGTTTAATGCTATGTATCTTAGTTTTCCAAAAAAAAATGTAGGTGAGATTAACTTATTAAAATCCTAATTGTATAATTCGATTGTAAAATTTAATTAATTAATTTTTATAAATATTTGTGGAGAATTGTTTTTGATAAATCTTAATTCTCCTGGCTTCTATATGATATACCTTCAACAATTGAATTAAACGACTTTTATACAGACACAGTCCTGGTTAAACTGTTTGTTTGAAAATAAATTAAAGAGATTAGACTATGTAGTCACATAAATATGATTAGATGAGTTAGTTGTAAAGCATATTAGGTTAAAACACGAGAGGTAAAAATAGTTGATATCAATAATTCATTTTTATACGGAAGATTGAGATTAGATTATTTTGATATTATAATAATGCGTTTGATGTTAATTACTTGAGCAAAAATGTAAGGGTATAATGTGACTATTGAATCAGAGGCAAATCTAAACTAAAAAGAAAAAAGAAAAAACATTGGACAAACAATATGAGGGTGTAGCTTGTATTATTTTAAAGTTTTTTTTTTATAATTTTTAAGTAGAGCATACTAGTAATATTATTAATTCAATTAATGTTGTAGATTTTTAAAACAATAATATCACTATACCAAATTTACCTTAATTATTAATAACTTTTAAATTTCTCTTTTCATTATTTATTAATAAAAACACATATATTCATCCTCCTTCCTTCACATCTGTATCAATTTTAGAAAAAAAAGTTTGTTCATTATTGTATGTCCCTTTGTAATTTTAATAACATCATAATTATTTTTTCCCTACTATACTAATAACCCTTACAATAAGTTTTAAATGATTTAGATATGAATGTATTAGGTTAGATGAAAAGAGAAATGGGTTAAATTCAAAAAGTATAACTACTTGAGTTGAATAAGCAAATTTTATTATATTTTTTGCTTCTTGAAAAATAAGATGAAAAGATCTATAAAATATATGGTTGGAATAATATTTATCATTGAAGAAACAAGAAAATAATATAATTAACTATAAAATCTATTGTGAAACGGACTTTTAAGTACTTTAATTGTTTTTTATAATATGGACCAAAATGAGTAATTTTTATATTTATTTTAAAAAGAAATCTCATTTAGTTGTTACCTAAAATTTGACTGATTTGAAAAGATTATCAAACACATTTATTACTTTTTTAAAAACATCAAGAATTATTGAAGTAACTACAAAACTTTGACAAACTAATATCTTATATATATATATAATGGTATGTCTCACAATTGTATATTTTCTAATATAAATTTAATCTAGTAGTCATTATATAACATGATAACTCTATATACAGTCCTAACTAGATGAAAGAATTTTTATTAACTATCACTAATCTTAGTATATCTTTCATCAATATTACTTGAGTTATCACTAAAGAATCTAAGTATCTCATAGAAATCTAAAATTATTTCCTAATTTAACATTGACAGTGAACATAAAAAACTTAGTTGTATCTCCTTTTTGATCATTATTATTTTCATGACATGCCATAACAATTTACTCCAATTAAACATATCTCACTATATAGTCACATTTCAACATAATAAATTAATGAACAAGTACAACTCATTGATCCTATTTTGATACATTGCATATCCTTTAAAAGTAATTTAAAGTTTTATTAATTGTTAAGGAATATCTCTTGATTGATATTTTCGAGTTGGAGAGAAAATTAATATTTACTCAAATAGTGTATTCATTGTTTAAGTAAATGGGTAAGTCATCTTCATTAATACAGTGATAAATTGTCACTTGAACAACGGGTAAACATTTTATTAATATTTTTTTTCTATAGGAGAAATAATTGACACTCTCTCTTTCTTACTTGAACAACAAATCATTATTTGAGACTATGAGACTCATTACTTAAAGATATTATATTACTTACACAAAAATGTATGGAAACATAATTTAATTTTGACTATCATATATAAATTAAATGAATAACCTACCACTTAACCAGAATATCTAAATATTAACGTTCAAAAATTTATTTTTAAAGAATATAAAACCAAATAATTCAATTCCAAACATTTCCATATCAATTATACTTTGGACGCAATGCTTGTATAATTGCTATCAAGTCCTCGAGCCTATCTAAAACATTGAAGATCCAATTCAAAATCAATTTTCATATTCCCTCACCACAAACAATCATTTAAATGATAAAATAAAGGTTCAATTATATTAGTCTTACATATTACATATTTGTAAGTAATTACTGTAACAAAATTTTAGGCAAATAATTTAACCAGATTTTTATTCAGATTTACAATCTAAGAAATTCTACACAATAACTGTATCATTAACAATTTAGTTTCAAAATGTACATAATTTCCTAAAAACTAAACTATTAGCCTAATAAAATTCCATGTCTAAGTTAACTTCTCTCACCTGTTAACTTCCTACTTTTGAATACTCTATTTAAGAAAGGAGAATGAGCTAAAAAAGCCCTCAGATTGAAAAATGGCCTCACCCACAACACATAATTAGATAATTTAATCTTAAGAGATATGACGAATGGAATCATTTAACTTATAACTTTTAGAATATAACTTAAAACACAACTAGCATTATTCGTTAACTTTAAACTATTTTCTTCAATACAAAAACACGTCCTTACAAATTTTACATTAAATAACAATATATTAGATTTTATTAAAATTTTCATTAATATTAAAAGAAGTTTTAGGAAACATAATTAGGAATGAAAATGAGTGGTAGGCATGGATAACACACTCTCTAAAAAAATCTACTCTATTACTTATCAAGTACTTGCTAATATATGAATAAATATATTTTATTTTTTTTAAATATTAACTCAAATGAGAATTGACCTTAAAGTATGATCGTAATAAATTTACATTATAAAACACAAATAAAATTAGTTTTTCAATAACATAAATTTAAATATTTTACAACACAAAGTATACGTTAAAAAAAATATTTTATTTTAAAAAAATTTAATTTCACAAGTTAAAAAATAAAATAAAAATTATAAATTTAAATTATAAATAATTATTCAATTGTTAATGATTTTATCTTGAATAATTTTACTTTAATTCTAAAAATATATCAAAATTAGCAATAATGGATAAGAAATATATACCATTTAGATTCTATAATACTCGTATTTATCTTATTAATAATGGAAAGTTGGATTCTACAATATTTATATTTCTCTTGTCAACGAATGGATAATTAAATAAAATTACCAGTTATAGGCATATATCCTTGATAATCGTTTAATATTTATTTCCTATTTTTTTTCAACAAATATTAATTAGCATAATTTTTTTTTTGTCAATCATAAATTCTACTAAATATCTACTTTGTTTGGTCTATATTAGAAGATCCGTGGCTGCATTTTGGATCTATCATTAGCAACCCTGTTTTATACACTCGTTTTCTTCCCCTTATTATATAAATTAAGATGTTTTGGTCACACGTAGTCTTTTCAATTGATTGTGGAAATTGGTTCAAATCATTCACTGATTGTCTATGTTCATAAACATAACTACCTAAAAAACTTAAGGCCTAAAAAAATAAGGTATTATATAGATAGTTTTTTCAAAATAAAATAAAATAAAAAGAATTTGTTCGTAGCAAGAAAACATATAGAAATGATTTGAACTGACTTTTTAAGAGTACAGATGCATATATTATTATTATTATTATTATTATTATTATTATTATTATTATTTATTATTATTATTATATTTCTTAAGTTCTTATTTTTGGATTGCGCTAATGATGTTCTTTAATTAATATATAAAGACTTGATATTTTTTTTATATTATAGGATTATGCATTCGAGTGGATTTTTTTTTGTTTTAATCATATTTTTTCTTTCCGTACATTATAGAATATTTAAAGAAAATACACTGTGTTCATACGTTCCTATTAAATTCATCCTAAATAAAATGTTCCTATTAAACTTGTCATATCAGCGCATGAATATATCATGTCATATGGGATCAATCATTTTACTTTATATACTTCGAAGAAGAAAAAGGGTATACTATAAACCTACCCATGACCTGACCTAGATGCTATAATCTTCCTCATCTTCAAGTTAAGATTGAGGATAACAGGTAAAGCGTAAAATTGGCTTAAAAACAAAAGTTTTGGCTCATAAAGAAAAGTTTTAGATTCTACGAAATATCATTGCATAATGTGTTTAACATGGCAAATCATATGAAACTCGATTGATATATTTTCTTTCTAGAAAAACCTAATTTTGCACTTTTAATCTTTTAGTTTCAAGTAAATCACATTTTTTTTTCATTTTTAGATTAAATAAGTTTAATCTTCTAGTCCTTTTATATATTTGAAAATCTCAAAATCTTACATTTTATATTCAAATAATTGATATATATATATCATGACGAATTCATGCTATCCAATAAAATTTTAAAATTTAGTAAACATTTGAAACATTTAATAGGACGTAAGCTTATGAATGAAGGAGAATAGCTCAGATATTTTATAGATTTACAACATTTTTCAAATTTGTTGGTTTTGATTGAAAGAAAATATGTAACAATTTAATCAGTTAAATTTAGAATAGTTTTGAGAGAAAAGGGACAATTTATATTTTCAAATAAAAAGTAACAAAAAGAAATAATTATAATAAAATTGAATGATTTGTTTTATTAAAAACATACAAAGTAGAATATAGGTTAACAATAATAAAATAAATAAATAAAAGACAATTAAAAATGGATCTGACAAAAATAGACCAAGTCAAATGAATAATTAGTGCTAACTTGAACTGATTCATATTTTAAATGAAACCATAAATAAAATTTGGTCCAGCTCAACCTTACATGTAATATATTATTTAAGGTCAATTTAAAAAAATAAATAAATAATTTTGAATTTTAAAATATAAAATAAAATTATTTTAAAATTTAAGTGGCATAAATAAAAGTAATTTTAATATTTAGAAATAATAATTTAATATATATATATATATATATATATATATATAAACAATATTATTTTACAATAAATTTAAATTTATAATTATTATTATTTTTAAAAGATGTGTGGATAGGGTCTTCCCAACACAAGTCCATTTAAACATAATAAAGTAATAGAAACAGTGACATATTATAATCAAAAGCTCAATTATTGTTTCTCTGTATAGCCAATAATTTTATATTCAAATGCATTCAATATTTGAAAACAGGAAAATTGTTTCCCTTCCAGTTTTGGATCCATTCAATCCATAAGAAACATTACAGGAAATCATGAATAAAAAATGAATTGAAACAATTGAGGTTAGTCCAAAATGATGATCCATAAAAAGTGGTTTAAATGAATATATTTTTAAAAAATATTATGTTGAGCTACAAAAACTGGCATAAGAAAGTGTCTGATATGAGTTTGTGGGGATAAAACAAATTGCAGAAGTGTAAGTTGTTAAATTTATGGTGATAGAAAACAGAAGTTGCATGGTTGGAATGAATCTAGCATGCAGAAGCAATGATAATGTATTTCTGACTGCCTTCACGGGGTGTGTCTTTGCACCACCTATTGCATCTATATTTAATAAAAGGTTTTGTTTATCGTTTCATACGAAGAAGACTAACATTTTGTTTGGACACGGATCACTACTCTTTATCCTTTATCCCAAAGAAAAAGAAAAAAGTGAGTATAACACACATTTAAATCAATCAATTTGCAAACAAATAATAGCAAGGGAATATGAGAGGAGGAGCTAAGGTGTTGCTTAAATTAATGTAAAAATAATAATTAAAAAAAAAACAAGCATAGGTGATTAAATAAAAAGACAAAATTATCCTCAATATTTGGTAGAAGAAATAAGATAATCTTATAACATATTCTGTTATAAAAGTTAAATTAGGTGTTGAATTTTTACACCAGTTTTTATTTGTTTTATTCAATTTTACAAAATTTGTAATTTTATTTAAATTTATTAATATTATTTTAATTTAAGTTTTATTTAATTTTATCAAAATTCATTTTCAATAATTTTATATGTATCAATAATGTCACATAATTTATATATTTTTTTAACTAAGTTCATGATCTATAGTCAAAATAATGTTTTAATCAAATAGCTATATTTTATTTTAAATTAATTTTAATCAATAAAAAAATTTTAATCTTATAATTTTATCTATTAAAAAAAATATCACTAACACCTAATACATAAATTTTTCCTTTATTTTCTTAAGCGTTGAAATTTTCCGTTTATAAATTAGTGTAAATTTTGAGTTATTTTTGAAAAATAGATTATATATAATTAAAAACAATGTTATACCACAATTTCATGTTTTTTTAAATAAATATGATTTATATAGGAAAATATATTTATTCAACATCCGTATAACTATAACATGACTAATGTGTTTAAATATATTGAATCATTATAAAAATAAAATTTTATCTTATATAATGAAGTTTTGATATCTAAAATTAACCCAATGTTTGGTACATGAAAAAAAAAAAAACACTGATAGTTAAATTAAATAGATAACTTAAACTTTTATTTCTATAATTTGTCATTTTTATTTTCTTTTTAGTTAAAAGAGAACATATTTTACCTCTCTAAATTAAACACTCTATGAATCCATTTGGTTTCTCTTTATCTCAATCGTGTTTTCTTTGTTTTGTTAAAAAAAAAATAATAATAAACAAGTTTTGAAAATTAATTTTTTCCCCTTTCTCCTAATTTAAATTTTAAACTTAATCTTATTGATTCTACTTTTTAAACATGGGATCGGTAAGAAACTGCATATATATACATATATATATATATATATATATATATATAATATTTATATTTATTTATAGTTTTTGTTTCTAATATAAGACTCGCTATGCTTATTATGATGGAAAATTTGAAAGTGTAGAAAATCATATAAAAATGACGATTGCTTTACTTTGAATACAAGAAAATCCTCAAGATAAAGTGGGGAAAGTAATATAATTATTTATGTTATTTTTTATTCTTAAATATAATAATAATAAAATAAAACAAAAAAATGTTTTTTATTGTTTTTGTCGGGCGTTAGTCTCTCCAGATGAATGAATGTTATTTACTTTATAATAAGTCAAGTTATAATTAGAGATAATTGAGTTTGTTGAATAATTATAGGAAAATTGATAAAATGATAATTGATAAGTATTTCTTATGAAATCGATTTATAATTATAGATTTTTTAAATCTGAATTATAAGATTTATATCTGATTATAAATATATCATTACTTAAAAGTAGTTTTTATTTTCATTTTTATTGTATTAATTTTGATAATAATATAAAAAGATATAGTTGTTGAGGATTGACCTGGACATTGACAAGACATTGTTCACGGCGCGGTACTTCCTGAACTGCTGCTGGCTATGACCTATATTTCATGCTGTACCTTCCTCATTCAATACAATACAACTCTGTTTCCCTTCTCTTCTCCTCTCACATACCCCTACCCCTATTCCTATTCCTATTCCTATTCCTACTTCTTCTCACTACCAAAATAATCAATCCTTTTCTCTCAACTCAACACACACCACCGTCACGTTATTATCACCATCAAATAATTCACAAATTACACCATGTCATCATCGATTCCATTTTTGTTTTTTCCTTTAATATTTTATATTATGTCATGCAAAACTTAAACAAATGGGCGTAGCTAGCAAAAAGGTAGCCGCGTGCTCGTTTCGGTATTTGGTAGTTGTGCCAGATTTGATCTTGTTTTTGAAAATATTTTGAACAGGTAAAAAAGCGAGCAAATAGGAAGGTTTGATTTCAGTTGGGTGGTGCAGGGGAGGGGCAGGGGCAGACTGTTCCTTCATTTTTCTGTTATCTAAATCTGAATTTAATTCCCTCCAAAACGTGGAACCCATACTCCTTTACTCCCACGCATATTCCCACTCACCACCTTCCACACGTCACCCTCTAAACGCCCCACGTGTCACGCCCTCATATAGCCGGCGGCATCTTATCCCCTGTATCCTCGGTGCAGACAATCATTACCCCCTCAATCCAGAGGAAAAAGGTATTTGAGAAGACTCGATCATGATCGCAGATCACAACTCTCAACCAACCTCCTCATAATATTTAAAAACTTTAGCAAAGGCATCCAATTCCAATTCCAGCGGTTTTTCTACTTTCATCCGCGTCTCTCTCTCTCTCCCTCTTTCTCACTCTGCTGCCTGCTGCCACCTCATCCCACCGGAAAATGCCCCTCTCTCTTTCCTTACTCATCTCCCACCTTAACTTCACCATACACAAACACATCACATAACTTCTTCAATATTCATTACTCATTCATTTAATTAATATTCTAATCCTCACTTCCACCTTGCCCCTTCATTTCACACTTCGCCTATTTCTTTTATTCATTTTTTTTATTTCACTATTTTACTTCTAATCTCCATATAACCGTTTTTATCTTCCTCTCCTCTCACGCAAATTACTTCACCCCCTTCCTTTACTCATCGCCTAATCGCCCTTAGCATGAACCTCCACACAATCCCTACCGACGTCATCCGCCGCCGCCGCCTCACAACGCTTACGCCGCAGTGATATCGATATTAATATTCTACATGCATCCTTTCTGCTGCGTGTCCGCCATTTCCGACCAGGCATCGCCAGTGAAACCCTCCTTCGCGGACTTTCCCATGCCGCCTCTCCCCCCCGCCGCCGCCGCCGTGAGATCCGATTCGGCTCCGCGGCACAGCCACAAGCACAGCCACAGCGGGAGTCAGCGGGAGCAGCCCGTGGACGTGAAGATCAACGACCTCGTTGGCAACGGAATCTCCGGAGTACTGTACAAGTGGGTGAATTACGGCAAAGGATGGCGACCGCGATGGTTTGTACTCCAAGACGGCGTTCTGTCCTACTATAAGATTCACGGACCTGATAAGATCGTCGTGAATCCGGAAACCGAGAAAGGCTCCATGGTTATCGGCGAAGAATCCATGCGCAGGATCACTCGCAACCGCAATTCCTATCCCTGCCAGCACGTGCGAAAGCCGTTTGGGGAAATCCATCTCAAGGCACGACCTAGCTCTACTCCTCCTAACTTAATTTCAATTATTAGGGATTTCGGCGAGATTTATTTGCCTTGAGTTTGCAGGTTTCGACGATTCGCGAGAGCAAATCGGATGACAAGCGGTTCTCGGTCTTCACCGGAACGAAGAGGCTCCACCTGAGGGCGGATACGCGTGAGGATCGCGCGTCGTGGACCGAAGCGTTGCAGGCGGTGAAGGACATGTTCCCGCGGATGTCGAACAGCGAGTTGATGGCTCCGGTGGACAATGTAACCGTTTCGACGGAGAAACTGAGACTTCGGCTTATGGAAGAGGGAGTGAGTGAGGGGGCTATTCAGGACAGTGAGCAAATCATGAAGACTGAGTTTGCGGCGCTGCAAAACCAGCTTGTGCTGCTTAAGCAGAAGCACTCCATTCTCATTGACACTTTGCGTCAATTAGAGGTACGTCTAGTCAAAACTCCATCACATTTAAAAGTAGTGCAGTTGTAAGTTGAATACCATAAATTGGTGTATGGTACAAAATTAAATATTGTGTACGCTATCACTCCGGAATGTGAATCTATTCTTAGTAACATAGATCGTTGAGGATGTGTTGTTTGGTATCGTATTATCTCCAAAATATTAATTGTTTGATCGGAGAAGTAGGTTATGGTTAGCGGGTGCTTTATATGAAAGTTTCAAAGTTCTTTTCGTTGTTCTTGTGAATTATATTGACCTTGTTATCAATACCAGAATCTTGACATAAATTATATACGTTCAATGAACGCTCCTTGAATAGATTTGTATGAGCCCGTAGTGAGTCACTCTCACGAGACATATGCATGTATCTCGTGTTCATTTCTCTTTCTCTGAAAGTTTTCTACCAGTTAAAATGCTGCTGTTACAAATTTTGAGTGTTCTGAACTGGCTAGATATATATGAATGGATTAAGGTTAATTTTCCCCTCGTTTGGGTCCTGCAAGTAGCCTTCGTGAATGAAAAACATAGTTTCTTTTCACAAAATGTGGAGACCCGGAATTATACTGTGTCATGGGTGAAGAGCTGGGTAGGTTCTTCATAGGATGAATGTTTTTATTAACATATTTTCTAATTAAGTCTATTAAATCATGCATTATTATAAGGGGTTACATTCATCAATTTAAGTCCGTTATGTTATTCACTGTTTTCTTGCTGTTTAACAAAATGGTCTCATTTGCAATTTGACTTTGCACATGGATGGTTTATTTTTATCATATTGATCAAGGATAAATCTTTTATCTTCACATGTATTAGTAAACTTTTTATCTATCTTATACTATTGTAGACAGAAAAGGTTGATCTGGAGAATACAGTAGTTGATGAGAGCCAAAGACAGTGGAATGATGAAGAGGCTTCCTCAAGATTAGCGCAAGAAAAATTTAGTGGTAAGTCTTCTCCATTTCCAGCACGTTTTATGTAGATGTCTCATTGTTTTAGTGATGCATTTTCTTGAAACATGTTATTTATGTCTACTATCTCTATCTAACTATGATACAAGATGCCCCTTCGTTTCCATTGCTTTTTTCTAAACTCTCCCCGTCACTCTCTCTCTCAAGTTATATCAAATATTTGTTTATAAATTAATGAATTGTAGTGCTTATTGCTCATACCTGCTAACCAATTGTTATGCCCTTACTAAGCCTTTTATACTTTTCTTTATTTTCCCATTTTAAATTCAGAAGGAACTGGAAGTGAATCTGAAGATGACAATGATCGAAATGATGCTGCAGAGGAAGAAACTGACGATGATGACAATGCCTTTTTTGATACTCGTGATATTCTATCGTCCAGTTCTTTTAAAAGTAATGGGTCTGACTACCGAATGTCATCCTTCTCTTCAGATGATGAAGGGTTCTATGCATTTGAATCAGAGGATGACATAGATCCTTCGATTAGATATGTTGGAACCAATTACCCTCATGTTAAACGGCGTAAGAAATTGCCAGACCCTGTAGAAAAAGAGAAAGGAGTCAGTCTGTGGTCAATGATTAAGGATAATATAGGGAAGGATCTAACAAAAGTTTGCCTTCCTGTTTATTTTAACGAGCCTCTTTCCTCCCTACAAAAATGTTTTGAAGAAATGGAGTATTCATATCTTTTAGACCAAGCATATGAATGGGGAAAACGGGTAAGTCCGAATCTGACTGACAGATCTCTATTGCTCTGTAATACGTAGGCAAATCTGAGTGCTTAAATATAATTGTTTCATTTGATATGAGAAAATTGTCAGTGCTATGTTGAGTTCGATTTCTTGCTTTTAGCTAGTTCAATGCAATATTGGGTGCATTTGTTTTAACTAATTGGAAATGCCATGCCAGGGTAATAGCCTCATGAGGATTCTCTATGTTGCGGCTTTTGCTGTATCTGGCTATGCTGCAACAGAAGGAAGAGTTTGCAAACCATTTAATCCATTACTTGGGGAAACATATGAGGCTCACTATCCAGATAAAGGCCTTCGGTTTTTCTCAGAGAAGGTATGAGCTAATCTTCCGCGGCAAAGTGATTATTAAATGACCGATTTTCAACTTAAGCAAAGTATCCAATGAGAACTTGGGTATTATGGGGTGGCTAATAAGTCGTACTTGGGTAGTACGGGATGCTCCGTTTAGTATTTAAGAAGTACTTGATTCTCCTCCCTTAATAGTTAGGTTTTGAGGATGAATTTCTCAAGTGCTTGAGTACTTATAATTGGTATAAGATGATGATTTCTATTCTTCGTTTAACATTCCTTTGTGATTGTAACCCAATTTACATATTTACGAAGGGGGTCAGGCAAAGTATCAAACCGTGATAAGTACTGTGGGGACATTTTTTCCCTTTTTGAGGTCTTAATCATAGTTATTTGAATGGTTTATTTGATGAAATTGTATGTACCAACCACACATTTGAATTTCTTATAGAGAATTGCTTTTAATAAAAAGGAACAGCTTTCCCCAATACGGAGGACCATAATTTAGAAACTGAACCATTTATTTCATGAATAAGAGATGTAAAGTGGGTGCATTAGTTCCATGGAATTCTATGAACACAATGCAATTTGGATTTTGGAGTCAACAAAAGGGATATACTTGGGCTTTTTAATTTATGTCATCTATTCTAAATTATTAATATTTCTGCTTCCCCTCAGGTCAGTCATCACCCTATGATTGTAGCATGTCACTGTGAGGGTACAGGTTGGAAATTTTGGGGAGATAGCAACCTAAAGAGCAAATTTTGGGGGCGATCAATTCAGCTTGACCCTGTTGGTATTTTGACTTTGGAATTTGATGATGGGGAAGTTTTCCAGTGGAGTAAGGTATATATTATCTGGTTCAACTGCTATCCTGCTTTGGTTCTAGTTTCTAAACGGACTTCTCTTTCAGGTTACTTCATCAATATACAATCTCATATTGGGAAAGCTATACTGTGATCACTATGGTACAATGCGTATACAGGGAAACCAAGAGTACTCGTGTAAACTGAAATTCAAGGAACAATCTATAATTGATCGAAATCCTCACCAGGTGCTCTATATCTGTTGCATGGATTCTATTTTTTCACATTTAACAGGTCCATTAGCCTTGGTATTAAATTGTCATTCCTCTTTGGTTTGTATAAGACTTAGTTGTCTTACTGTGTAAATTCAGTATGGTCATTTTTCTTTCAGGAAGATAATGAGGTCTTTGTCATTAACTGGACTTTTTTTCATTTATCGTCTCACTATAGATATATGAAATTTTGTTGCAGAGGGTTGTATCTCATTGTGATTTTTCTGCTTCTCTAGGTTCATGGTATCATTCAAGATAGGAATGGAAAAACTGTATCAACTTTGTTTGGAAAATGGGATGAAAGCATGCATTACGTTAATGGAGAATACACCGGGAAAGGAAAAGGTCATGAATCTTTGTCAGATACCCATTTGCTCTGGAAGCGAAGCAAGCCTCCCAAGATTCCCACTAGATACAACTTCACTCGCTTTGCCATCACACTAAACGAACTGACCCCTGGCTTGAAGGTCTGTTTTGTTAACCATACTCTCTTTTTATATTGCCACTCTTTGTATTATAGTCCAGGAAAAACACCGTATTATTCGTTGCTAGTAGTGCTTGGTTGTGTATGCTTTAACTGCAGTTCACTTGGTTCTTGTAATAACAAGGGGAAACTAACTTTTTCTCTGCAAACACAAAGAAGGAACAAAATAGTCCCATATTTCACCGTGCACGTTGTTGTCTATCTTTGTGTTTCCTTATTTTTTTTATTTTATTTTTTTCATTTTGTTAGACATTGATTGTTAATATACCTCTTGGTTTTATATAGGAGAAGTTGCCACCTACAGATTCAAGGTTAAGACCAGACCAAAGGTATTTGGAAAATGGGGAGTATGACATGGCAAATTCAGAAAAGTTACGGCTAGAGCAACGGCAGCGCCAGGTGCCTACAACATTTTACCTACTGTAACCTTTGGTTTTATGGTTTCATCTTAGTAGTTTTCTTTTTATGCTTCATAACACCCTTTGTGAAAGGGTTAGAGTAGATTATGTTCAGCTTATTTTTAGTTCTCCTGAATGCAGAACAATTTTTCTATTTTATTTCAGTCATTGTGTTTCTTTCTTTTTTCTAGTTTAGGCAAGAAGTCGTCATAAGAAATTGTACAATGTTGTTTTGGGCAGAAAATTAGAGTAAATGAAATGCTATACATATAATCATCCTTATTTGGTAGTGGTGATTGATTGTTTGAATGTGATTCAGGCTAGGAAGATGCAAGAGAGTGGCTGGAAACCACGGTGGTTTGCAAAGGATAAGGCGAGCGGGACATACCGTTATGTAGGAGGATATTGGGAGGCCCGACAAAGAGGAAACTGGGACTCCTGCCCTGACATCTTTGGCCAAATTCCTTCCGATCATATTTCTGACGAAGGTCAAATTACATTTTAGTTCTTCATTTTTTTTTTCTTTTTCCTCCCAATTTTTTTACTGATGGGTGTCTAATTTCTGCGAGCCAGTTCGCTGTCATGTGCACCCATGAAATTCATGTAACCCAATCAGATGAAAATATGAGCCAGTAATAATGTAATTCTTTTTTATTTTCAATCCAACTCTATTCATACAATCCTTGTTACCTGGAACGAACATACGTAATATTATCATATTATTATCATATCTACAGGAACGCAATAATCAATCAAAATATTGCAACTCGCACCATATAAAAATAAGTTCCCCGAATCTATATTACAAAACCCACTTTATGAAAGTAAGTTGTCCGAGCCTATATTGCACTCATACCTTAAACCATAAATGACCTAATCACACCTTAATCTTTGTTAGAATCACACAAGCAAGTGGTCCATGAAGAACATAAACCGTCATTTCTTATGACCTATCTCTATTACTGGCTTCTATTATTGATCTTCCCAAACAACTCTATCTCCAATATCTGTCATTAGGATTATGAATTCCTATGAACATTCTAGACTCTTCAGGACACTACAATATTTCATCTTTAAAAAGTTATATAAACGGACTCTTAAGCCATGAATGAAATGATACTGTACTTGGGGCCAGTAGTTAATAATAATAACAATTTATTATTATTATTATTATTATTATTCTATGGACCATGCATGTTATTTATTGCCCGTAAGTGCTGGTTTGGTAAATAGTAAACATGACCACTTCTGTTTGTGAACCCGATTCAATATAAACTGATTAAAATTAATTTATCAATTTATTTATACTTTTTCAATATCAAAATTTTAGAATAAATGAGCCTCAAAGCTTTTAAAATTTTTGGTAGGAGTGAGAAAGTGCATTTAAATAATACAATAATGCATGATGCCTAATTTAATGAAAAGATATGTAGACGAAAGGAAACCGTGCTGCACTTTACAGATGGGACCTGTTCTCCGGTGACACCTTCAACTTAGACAAAGTTTATGGACAGCTTTTGTTGGACAGTTTTTAATCTGATAAGCTAGATTGCGACCTGTGCTGAAATTGTTCATTACAAATTTATAATGCTGATGGTCTATGTAGTTGTCAGAGTTTATGTCCCAGTCAATTTACACTGACAAGACAAAATCCCACTTCCTACAATATCGTACATGTTTCAAACCAAAAAGAGGGTTTTGAGAAAGTTCATAAAATAAAATATTCTAAAAGCTAACAACATGATTTTCTTTATGAAATTTTGATGTTAATCAATATTTTCCTTTTTAAATTTCTTTTTCAGTAAACCCTTATTTCAATCTTCCGAGTATATAAATGATCTTAGCTCTCCAGCGTATTTTAACATGAATTTAGTTCTAAAATAAAAAACCATTAACTTATTTTTTAAATAATTAATTCAGTTTCACAATCATTAAACAAAAATAATTTAGCCTATCAGTAGTGTGAAATTAATCTCAATTCAATCTCTTAGTTGTAAATGTTTGTATTAATATGTAATCTTTGCCAAGGTTTTAAAACATTTTTTTTTTCATAATCTTGCTTTATAAAATGACTTTCTAATTTTCTTTCCAGATGAATTTATTACACTTATCTCTTCTCCTCATGTCTCTTACTTTGCTATGTTGTAATTACAATGTTCAACACAATTTCTCATGATAATTTGATATTCCTACAATTTCAGCTCAGTGTGGTATGTACAATATTTTATGGACTAAAACTTGGTTCATAATTACGTACAGAAGACAAATTTTTCCTGCACCCTATTTTTCCTGCACCCTAATATCCTGTACCCTAATATAAAATTTTAATTCCACAACTGATCCTATCCGGTTCATACAAGCAAAAAAATAAGAACTGGATGGCACCCCATCCGGTTCACATTTCAAAAAAAATGACAACCGGATGAGTATGTCATCCGATTGTCATTTCAAAATAAAATGACAACCGGATGGGGTTGCCATCCGGTTCTCATTTCCAAATCAAAATGAAAACCGGATGGAACCCATCCGGTTCTCATACATCAAATCAGAAAATTCTTTTGTTCATCGTCGACAACGCCTAAACCCCAAATCAACTACTCTAATCAGCAATATCACTTACTAATTGCTAATAAACACAAAAAATTACTTACTTATTGCTTGTTTGAAGGATTAATCAAAGATTTGGAAACAGA
>Ga0099825_1002892_pt1 | contig 22936 bp, 18 predicted proteins | sample SiratroredBW_FD_76838 | JGI IMG/M metagenome (GOLD analysis project Ga0099825, IMG submission 76838) | Root nodule microbial communities of legume samples collected from California, USA - Siratro red BW | ecosystem: Host-associated > Plants > Roots > Nodule | place: USA: California | collected... | reverse complement strand
GGCTCCTTAAAACTAAAAAAAATATTTTGTTTGTTTTATCTTAATCTCTTTCTTGGAAAAATAAGTGTTTTAAAAAATACACTACGACTACTTATTTAATTAAAGGTACCATCTTAGGACGGGCGTTGTGGGGGATGCTAACACCTTCCCCACACGTAACCGACTCCCGGACTCGAAATCCGTTTTCGTAAACTTGCCTTATCTTGTTTTTGGTTTTTCATAGTTTTTCCTAATAAACTATGGTGGCGACTCCTCTGTTTTGAAAATTAAAATAAAATTTATTTTTTATTCGTCGTCTCCGTCGTGACCCCAGTTGTAACAGATACCAACGCGGTTATTTCCAGAACCGCATTGGTATCTCCCTGCAGTTTTCAATAATAAATTATTTGTGGCTTATTATCGTGGTTCTCGCGTCAACCGCGCTGGTATAGTTTTACTTAATTTAAAAAATGTCACCGCGTTGTTTTTAATTGCGATTCATTTCTAACCGCGATGATATCCCGCCTTTAAATGTGTTTTTTCTACTAGTGTTAGGGTCTATATTGAGGACGGTTATAGGGTTTTCCCTGATCATACCTTTTCTTATTCAAATGAGTTCCAAAGTCTCTTGGTCTATTGACATGTTTATTCTCCAAATCTTCTACGAATCTACACTTGTGAATAAGTGTAGGAAAATCATAAATTTCTAATATTCCTACTACTTTCTTTAATTCAGGCCTAAGTCCATCCTCAAATTTTATAGATTTCATTCTTTCATCTGATAAAAGAAAGTGGAATATTTTCCTAATTCCTCAAATTTTGAAGCATACTCCCCAACTGACATATTTCATTGTTTTAATTGCATGAATGGTATTTCTTTCGCTCTTCTCACATCATTGGGGAAATATTTCTCAAGAAATTATGTTTTAAATACTTCCCAAGTAATGATTATTCCTCAACTTTCTAATAATCTTCTAGTGCTATCTCACCAATAGTCAACTTCTCTTGTTAACATACATACAACATAATTTACCTTTTGTTTATCGAAACAGTTCATCACCTAAAATATTTTCTCTATTTCTCTAACCCATAATTCAGCTTTTTTTTTCTGGGTTATATCTTCCAGAGAGTGTGGAGGATTGTTTCTCCTAAATTCACCTAATCCTTGGGACTCATGGTTCCTTCATGCTTTTGATTTCTTAATAGTGTAGTGACCATGTCTCTAATAGCCTGCATTGCATCTGTCAGTTCATCATTTCATGAATTCTACATCTGAAATTTTCACATGTTAGTACATATTTTAAATATTTTATAGGTCTCACATGAATTGTTGCTCTGATACCACTATTATGACGACATCCTAAATTTATTAATAATATAATAGATTTAGAGTACTATATAATGATGTAAGGATTTAATTTTTCTTTAATTTCAAAATTTTTTAAATTTTTAGCAGAAGGTGATATATCTATAAGATATGACATGTGGAGAGACATTCAAATATTATGAAATTCTGATTTTCTATGCGTAAATTTTTTAAGCAAAAACAATTAAAAGAGTTAACTTAGAGATATGCTTCAATGAATATCCATTATAATGATTTCAATTAGAGAAGGAATCAATAAAGATGAATCCGTCTATATAAGTACAAGAAATTTTCCATTTATATTAGATAGATTTTTACATGATATTTATTTTACAACAAAATAAACTATACTAAACGATACATTTTTCATATTTACATTTCACTCCTTTATATGAAGGTTACATAATTATACAAAATTATTATACATTTCTAATATTGTTCTACATTATATTGTTGGTACAAACAAGTTAATTAGAGGTTTATTATGTATGGTCGATGACATGAAGAATGTTACAACAACAGGACTGTCCAATACTAAAGGGACGTCCTCAACTGAGTGATTGAGAAAATAGAGTGAGCAGTCCCTTTAAAGGTCACAAAATTCTCTACTACATTAGTGCATCAGTCGTTTCCTGAAAAAATGCAAAAATATCTGTTTTAAAAGAAATGGAAGGTCGTGAGCATCTATTTATCTGCTATCTATCATTTGATTTATTTCATGTCCAATAACAATGAAAGGAAAAAAAGGAAAAGTGAGATATACACGCATTTTCAAATAATTGTCTTTAAAATAATAAAAGTAATAAATGGTAAAAATTCCAATTCATTTAGGAATATCAAACTTTCCTTTTTCGAGTAATCATCATGATTATATAAATATTGCAAAAATAACAATTTATTTGACTTATTTGACTTACAAATAATATGGGGATAATAATAGTAGTGAATATTAATCAATATGGAATAACATTTACCAAACACTTGGATATTAATCTCTATTCAATTTTTACCATATTTCATGTTGGTATATTTCATACTGCGGAGACCACATTGAGTATAATTCTGATAATAACAAAAAAATGACAATTAGAAAATGACTAGTCAAGATAGATGAGCATATACCGAAGACAATTAATAACAACACTTCAACTCATCTAAATCCCCAAGGAATTTAATCCTCCATTAACGGATATGTCAATATGATACACATGATCGTGGACCTTCCCAAATAAGGAGAATAATAATAATAATATCAGTAATATCATTAATGAAAATCTACCGTGTAAAAATTAATAGCAAAAATCACAACACAAAATACAAAGAAATTATAAGTTAAAATTTGAGTAAGGAATAATTTTGAAATTCATAAGAAATGATACAATAAGAAATTTATGATACTCAAGATAAATATAAAAAAAATCAAAACTTGAACTTGAAAAGAATTAAACAAGCATATTAAATAATTAAAAAGTTGTGAGGCTTAAGGATACCTTACTGAAATTATTGAAAATAAGTTGCAATATATATATATATATATATATATATATATATATATATAATCTTTTCCCTTACTTTTGTTAGGAAGCTACTTGTAGATCTCGAAGTGTCGTACAAATTTTGTGGGTTTCCTTTTTGAGTTTATTTTCATATGGATTTTGGGAACCAAGTTTTATCTATTTATAGGGCTATTTGTAATCATTACATACTTACAATTTAATGAAATCTAGTAAGATTCTAATGGAAAAAGTTCATCAACGTAATGGTAAAACTGATGTGGCCATGCTAATGTAGCACAATGAAATAATGAGAAATGACCCAAGTTTATCTTATCTAAGAATTAAATGAAAACAGTGATTTAAGCTTTATCTCCACTATTATCATTAGTATTTAAATAAATAAGAGTTATGATAAACTTAGCTTATTGTGGGTCCCCTTTGATTCCATTTATACAACAAGATACGGTAATCGAGAGTTATATGAAAGACGTTAGTCAAAGCCAAAAGGTCTGCTGATGCAGCAGCCGAGAGTGATGCGAGAGACTTAAGTCAAAGTCGAAAGGCTTACTAATGCGGTATCGAGAGTGATGTGGAGTCAAAGGGGTACTGAGAGTGATGTGGAGTCGAAACCGAAAGGCTTACTGACACGATTCAGAGAGGTCGAATAGGCAAGAGGCCAAAAGGTCAAATGGCCGAATGGCCGAGATGTCAAATGGCCAAAAGTGTATACGGATACGATATCGAGAGGTGATACCAAATACAGTACAGAGATGTGATGTGATACGAGAGAAGTGAGTCAATATTAGAAGAGGCTTATTGATATGGTAGGTGATGCGGCTACGGTACCAAATAGAGATACGAAATAAGTGAATCAATAACCGAAAATGCTTATTGATATGGTATCAGAGGTGATACGGATACGATACCAAAAAGGTGAAAATTTTGATTAAATATTCACTTTATTCATTACTTTAATATACATATATATATATATATATATAAAATTTATTTTAATAACAAAAGTTGGGACAAAAATAATATATATATTATTTGTACATATTTTTAGAATGTTACACCATTGTGGATGATTGGCTGCTAAAAGGACAATAATTTGCCTAAACTTGGGTGCTGAAAACAATTGAAACAGACATCAAATTAGCTTCACAACAATTTCATAATGTTCTACCCATTCTGACTTAGTTCATGTCATGGCCAAACTAGGAATTAGATTAAGTGAAGAAGGTTTAGTGCAAGGAATAAAATTAATGAGCAGAAGCACATGGCTGAGAGTAGGAGTAGTATGTGATATTAACAATGTTGCGCTTCTTCCTATCTCATAGGCTCCATATCATAGGTTCCTTTCCCGATGCTGTATCCATTCAACCCATATACAAACACAAGAACCGTCACTTACGAGTCAACTTTCACATAGTTGCATCCCTTTCTTTTGCTCAATGCTAATAAGAGACGAAGAAAAAGGTCCTTTGGACGTAACAAGAGGACAAGGACAAGGGCTGATCTAGTTACGTTATTATCCCTCTCTTTCTTTTTGTTTTTGTGTGTTGTTTTTGCACTTTTTTTTCATAGGACGAGTCAAAACACATGAGAGAGACAATCTTTATTTTAAGGTATTTTTTTATATATATTTTCAATCTTTATTTGTCTGATTCAATTCTCAAAATGCATTGTAATGCACAATGTCCAAGAACGTTGACTTTGAGATAACAAAAATACAGGCAAATCCATACTACAAGGGTGTTTGCCATGTTGCTCTTGCTCAAGAGAGGTTTGTTTAGTATTTCATTGTTATCTCTGCAGGTTCTCTAGGTACTGATTCTCACACTTGTACTGCTGGAGCGTTTGGTGAATTTGCTAGTGGGATTGGTAATACAAGTATTGGTTGCTAACACCTAGATCAGCTACTAGGTAAATTTAATTCTATTTTGTTTATTTTTGTTGATTAGTCATTCGTTATAGACTATAAACTACATATTCTTATACAATTGCCATTAGTCATTTGTTAAGCACCAACTTTACTTTAATTTCAATTATTTTTTTATCAAGATGTGGATTTAGATTTATAACACATTTGAACTCACTTATTGATCTTCTTCATAAACATTATTTTATGCTTGTTTGCAAAAGCATTGTTCCTGTTGTCTCCAATGAATCTATTGGTATGTAAATGTAAATCAAGCTTAGTATTCAGAATATTGTCTTATTTGTAAAATATTATCGATTTACGTGTTGATATTCTTAACTATACAACAATTTCACAAATGGTTTGAAAATCATGTTAAAAATGTGACTGTTAGTGAGGAGGTTAAATGGTTGGCTAAAGAATCTAATAATTTTGTTGGAAGATTTTCAGCTTATATGATAAATGGGTACAAGTTTATAATTGAGGGTTGAGAGAGACAAACACAAAACTTTGGAGTAATGGTTACTTCATATACTATAGGTTTAAAAATAAAAAAGATGAAAACCCTAAAGTAGAAAATGTTACCTATTATAGAGTTTTGAAAGATATAATAGAGTTAGATTATTATGGACACTCTGAGTTTGTGTTGTTTAGACGTGATTGGTTTGAAAGTGAACAAGATCATTTTGGGTTAACACTTGTAAATTTTTGAAAGTTAATTTATAAAAGTGACACTTTTGTATTTGTAACTCAAGTAAAGCAAGTATTATTACATAGAAGATCCAATTGATAATTGGCAAGTTGTCACCACCAAAACTATGCCGAGAGATTTGTTTGATGTGCATGAAGATTTAGAAAATGATGATATGAAAAACTACTTGAAAGATAAATTATAAAGTTTATTTTTTTACCAATTTATGATTGATGACGAAGAAGGTGAGGATGTTAGTTGGTTCAAGAATGATGTACCCGAAAAAACAATTAATACAAGTGCAATGGATAATCTTTTGAACAACAATTGAAGCACTTGGTGTGCCTACCACTAATATTATTCTACTACATTTTTCTTCGGTGTTGGTTTAAAATGGCATTCACCAATTCACTTAAGGAATGTCAATTTCTGCGAATTTAATTCCAAGCTGTGAATTATTTTATGAACCACTATAATTCCAAGTGGTGAAGTTTTTGGTGGAGCGAAATAGTAGTAATGCTCTCCATGTTCAAATTATTATTGGGACTCTTATTTTTCAGGTATCTTTCTAGTTAGTGTTTTAAATGTTAAACTCGTTAGCTTTTCATAAGGTAATATGTCCTTAAGTTAGACTTATATTGCATATCAATCTTTCCTTAAGTTAGCTTTTCATAAGCTGATTGAACTGCATGTTGCTATACACCTTTCTCTACTTTAACATATACTCAACCTGTATTTTAACATGCAATTACCTCCTTGAAGTTGTTGTCCATATTAACATAAACAAGTTCTAAGATCTTAAAATTTAGATCATTTCTTGAGCTTAAAGTGCATCAATGTTATCGCCATATATTGGAATTTGTCTAAACTAGATAAAACTTACTAGTAGACAATAATTTGTGGTTGAAATGTGACACTTTTATGTGGGTAGACTTTTGGAAATAGAGTGCTGGGAATTATGATGTATCATGATGTTTGATTTTTGTGAAGAGAGTGACCACAAAAATGCAATTTTATTGAAATATAGGGTTCTTATTAGGGGGAGGTACAATTTATCCTAAATTCAGCATATTGTCAATGGGATAGGATCTAATTATCTAACTACTTTTAGCTTCAGGCTACTGGTATTGTCATTGTATATCTATATTGTCATGGTCATGTGTTCCTCGATTTCTTAAACTTAAACTTGATGCGACTCTCATCTTAGGTTAGGCTAAAAACATATTTTATTTGATACTGTTTTGCTGGTACTATTAGTAGCTCATGAATTATTGTTCTTCCATTCTGCTGTTGCTTTCTGCTTGTTATCTGCTTGTTATCTGCATATGTAAGCAAAACAAATGTTGATTGCTGTTACGGATTCCTTATCATTATGTTGCTTCTTTTATCCATATAAGTTCTTCACTCTTTTTAAAACATTTGTCTGCTAGACTGCAATGTCATGCATGCTAACTTTTGAATGAAGAATAATTTTTATGTATATGTTCAGATTGGGGGATGAATATGTTCTTATCATTTAGTGCTCCCCACCTTACTAGTTCCATGAATTGTGAACCTTTTTTTGTCTGATTTGTCAAGATCATTATTTAGGAACATTGTATTTTAGTATTACTGTCTTAAAAATGTGAGCAATTTATGACCTTAAGAACCTTGCTACACAAGCCGAGCTACTAAATATTACTTTAATTTAGACTTTAAATATAATAAAGTATTTAATAATTCAAGACAATAATTAATTTCCATACATGATCATAATCAAGTTTCATAAAAATTGTATGCACCAGCAAACATATATGGCTGGAAAATAACATTGAACATATGCCTTATTATTTAATAGAACCATTTAAGAAAAATGAAACAAAAATAAATGATTTTTTATTAAATAAATGTTAAGAGAATTATTTAGTGACATTTTTATAATATTATTTTTATTAAAAAATTTTAACTTAATACTTTTTATAATAATTTTAAAATGTTATCTCTTTATTAAAAAAGGTTACTAAAAAATTTTAGTAACATTTTTATAATGTTATTTTCTTATTAAAAAAATATTACTAAAATATTTTAGTAATATTTTTAAAATGTTATCATTTTATTAAATAAATACTAAAAAAAATATTTAGTAATACTTTTATAAATATTTTTAGTCATATTTTTATAAATATTTTTAGTCATAAGTAAAAATATTACTAAAAATTTTTAATAACATATAGTATACCTAACATAAAAATAATTAGATAAGATGTTAATGAATTATTTTCTTTGATTTAGTAATATTTAACTTATATTATTAATTATTATGTTCAACACTCAGTGTACAAGTTTTTTTTTCTAGACATTAGATGCAAAGGAAGGTTTTCGATGTATCTCCAATTCTTAATCCTTGAGATAACTCGAAGAAATCTGAAAACCTGCATAATTTTAATATCAGAAGACAAGGAATATTTTAATTTTCTTCTTCAAGAGAGAGAAAAGATGAGAGCCCAATCTAAAGGATACAACTTTGCTTTTTTGCTCTAATTTCCCATAAAACATTGAGTACAATATATAATCTCATAATAGGCTCTTCAACTTTATCTCTCTATTCATAAAAACTATCCTATAATCAACACTATAATTAACATTTAAAAACAACAAAATAGTAAAGGTGATAACTACATATTCATGTTGAACAGCACATACACTCCTAAATAAAACTAATTTATTTGAGTTTAATGCCAACAAATTCCTCCTTAAACTCAAATCTTCCATCCTCCAGAATCATCTTCTTCAAGTTATAGAATTGTTTGCTACTGTTACCGGTAAGTAAATTTGGCATATCCATGGAGTGACCAACTGAAAAACCATAACCAATGGTCTTTTTCACTTTCATCCTCTTCAAAAGATTTTTAATTGAAGTACTCTCTTCTTTGTAGTCAATGAACCCTTACTGTTTGAACAAACTATACTTGAGGTTGAAGCATTATTAATTTTAGTAGAGACTCTCAAATTTCCATGGCTTGTCCCTTTTATCTTTTTCTTATTTCTTGATGCTACTACAGGAATGTTTTCCTCTTTTGAAACAACCGAATCATTTTCTTCATCAATTGAAGGACTAAAAGAAGCATGTTTCATCACATGAGCCACAACCTGTGCATTTTTCTTTGCAACTTTTGTCTCTACTGTTTAGACTTCTAATGTTTTTGACATTTTAAGAACTTCTTCTTCATCCTTAACTCTCCACTCACGCCTAAGACAAATGGTCTTTATCTTTAGGTTGAGTTTGAACATTCGATTATTTGTCATCTCCACACGTGTAACCATTCTACCACTTTTGTCCTTCAAGTGCAACATTCGGTCTTTCATGAAAATTGAAAATCCTTTCTCCAGTAATTGTCCTATACTAAGAATATTACTTTTCAAGTCAGGTACATAATAGATGTCCTCCATAGTACCTATCTTTCCATCCTTTTGGAAAAAACATACTTTTCCATTGCCTTTGATTGGAACCTTCATTGAGTCTCCAAAAGACACATGCCTATCTTCTATCTCTTGTATATAAACAAAGAGATGTTTGTGCCCACACATACGATTACTAGTACCAGTGTCTAGATACCACACCATGTCACTGTCCATAGTGATGCCTTCATTGGCCACCATGAGGATCCTTTCATCTTTCTCGACTAGATTTGCATCTTTTTCCAGTCTCTTCTTAACATAGCAATCCCTTACGTAATGTCCATATTTTTCACAATTGTAACATTCAACATTTTGACGATTAGAACGATCACCTCTTCCACGATCTCGTCCTTGTCAACGCCAATTTTGATGGTTTGTATGTCCTCTCTCTTCCTTGTTTCCACTGTCACGATCTCTACTACTACCGTAACCGCGACATTGTCCTCAGTTGTGTTGCGCATACATCACCTTGTCCTCCTTGATGGTCATCTTTGTTTGTAAGACTTCCTCCAAGACTTCTTGTTTCTTCTTCTTCCAATGTTCACGTGCTTCAAGAGAAGCTCCGAGATCATCTATGGTTATTTCTCCCAAATTTCTTGACTCCTCAATTGCACATACAACATTTTCAAAGTCATCCATCAAAGATCGGAGAATTTTTTCCACAACCCTTGCATCTGTGAGCTATGAAGCCCAAATACGTACACGGATACGCAAATATGGCTAAATTGAAAATTATGACACGGGGACACGGCGATATATATAAAATATTATATATTTTTAATATAATTTAATATATTTTTAATATAATTTAATATATTTTTAATATAATTTGTAATATATTTTTAATATAATTAGTAATATCTTTTTCATATAATTAGTAATATACTTTTAATATAATTTAATATATTTTTAATATAATTAATAATATATTTCTAATATAATTTAATATAATTTTTAATATTATTTAATATTATAATATAATACTATTTAATATAAATTAAAATAATTAAAAAATTTGAAAAATTAGGGTTATCTTGTCGCACCCCTTCTTCTTTCTTCTTCCGCCACCGCCACTTCTTCTTTCTTCCTTCTTCTTCTTTCTTCCTTCTTCTTCTTCCTTCTTCAGCTGCCGCCCCTTCTTCTTTCTTCTTCAGCCTCTCATCTTTTTTGACTTTTTTATTTTCAAGTTCTCCCTCCATATTCTGTTGTCCTTCGTCTTTCTTCTATTTTCTTTCCGGTTATCCCTTCAAAAATGCATTTTTCACAGTGCATTTTTTAGTCTTCTCCGCTTTTCAATCCCACCGCCGTAGGCTGTGTCTTGTTTTCGTGTCAAAACAGTTGACCGTATCCGAAAAAATTTAGGTGTCCGACGCGGTGTCGTACACACATCCGTGGCGTGTCTGCGTCGGAGGTGCTTTCGAAGCGTGGAAGTGGGGACGATGAGCCGTGTCCGAGCTTCACAGTCTGTGAGGGTTTGTCCATTGTGTTTGAGTTTATTAGCTACTGTCTCCATTGTGTTTGAGTTTATTAGCTACTGTTTGCGCATGAGTAATGTAACTAGATACATCATCTGAATCCTTAATCTTCATGGCCTCTAACTCACCTCGTAGCGTTTGAAGACGCATCTGCTTAACTCGGTTGACACCCTTGAACAATTTTTCCAAGATGTCTCACGCTTCCTTTGAAGTTGGTGCACTAGCAATCTTCTCAAAAATAGACTCATCAACAGCTCGATACAACATGTGCAAAGTTACCTTATCTTTTGATCTTGTCTCTTTCAACGTTTTGTTTTGGCCCACAGTATACCTTGTGGTATTCTTTGGTTCTTCAAAACCGTCTTGCACCACCTTCCAGGCATCTTGAGATCCAAGAAGAGCTTTCATTTCGATACTTCAATTGTCATAATTTGTCGTCTTTATCAATCGGGGTAGTAGCAAATTATTGGTCACATTCGTCATAACTCTGGTACCAATTTGATATCAGTAGAGAAGGAATATTTTTAATTTTCTTCTAGAATAGAGAGGAAAAATGAGAACACAACTTTGCTCTTTTTCTCTAATTTCCTATAAAACAGTAAGTACAATATATAATCTCATAATAGATTCTTCATCTCTCTACTCAAAACAGCTATCCTATAATTAACACTATAATTAACATTAAAAAACAGAATATTAAAGATAATAACTACATATTTCTGTTGACCAGAAGGTACATTCCTCAATAAAACTAATTTATTTGAGTTTAATGTCAACAAATTTAGTATAATTTAGTAAAGAACCACTTATTTTATATTAGAAGTGTAATAGGGTGTGGGAAAGCATGTGGATGCAGATTATTTTAAGTGTTTGGTTTCATAAGAATAAGATTATTTTTAGATACACAAATATTTATGGATGCACAACATGGGATTGGATCACCGTCAAGTATCCCAAAACTTCATTTTTATGCTAAGATTTGTGCATGAGCCCTATCACTTGTATTAAAACTATGCGTTGACAATAGAGAACTACTTATTTCACTTTGGATTCCTAGGATAAAAGTCAAGTGTAGGGGGTAGGAAAGCATGTGGATGCCGATTATTTTAAGTGTTCGGTTTCATAAAAATAAGATACACAAGAAATATTTATGGATGCACAACTAAGAGCATGGATTTAGATCACTGTCAAGTATCCCAAAACTTCATTTTTATACTAAGATTGATGCATGTGCCCTATCACTTGTATTAAAACTATGCGTTGATAGCATGTAAGTGTGGCATGGGACTATGTTTTCATGTCTAAAAGTGTTTTCATGAATTAATGCATAAATAACTGTGTAAGTTGTAGTTAGCTGCTAGTTAAAGCAGGTTGGATTACGGGAAAGGTTGTTTTGTTCTTAGTGATTGCACGTGCTAAAGAAATACATCCACTGATAGAAAGACATAACAAGGTATAACTTCCAACCCGAAAATTAAAATGGAGCAACTGTTTTGTGCTATTTACCTGAGAAAGCAGACCTGCTGGGTTTACTACTGTTCAAGTATCCAATTACCCTTCTCCTCTATACTGCTCCAATTACATATGTACTGCTAATGTATCAGTTCATGGAGGTCTCAGTTCAAAAAAACAATATGTACATTTTGTACGGATTAGAGTCCCTATGAGTTCCATTTATTTATTTATTTATAATTTTCCATAAAAAAATATTTCTTCATAATAGATTTTGACTTTAATGTCTTGTGTTATGAAATATAGTATATCTGTTCGTTACTTCTCTAATAAACTTATAAAATTTATTTATAAAATCAGTCGAAAGTAATTTATTTAAAATAAATAAATAGAAAAGTACATGAAAAACATAAATTTCATTATTTAGTTAATTAAATATTTTTAAATATAAAAATTTAGTTTAGAATTAAAGATTCAATTATTTAATAAAATATGAATATGTGAAAAATAATTCTTTTTAAAGTTATATAACTTGATTGATTTAATAAAAAATATATTACTCCAGTATCACTATTTTGCAAAATTCCTTTGTCTTACCTTAATGTCACAAACATACCGTTTTATTTGTTTTCTCTCTTCCTCGTTATATGTCACTCTGGAATATTTTAAATTTCAATTACAGTGTTAAGTGTCAATTACGGTGTTAAATGTCAATTACAGTTTTATATCTTCTTAATAAAAATAAAACCTAAAAGTATAATAGTTATTTTATATGTTTGTACTTGAAACATATCATCAATTACAGTTCTACTTGAAATATCAACATGGTCATGGCTTTTTTAATTTTAAATGATACGGTCACACTTAAATATTATATGTGATCGTTCTCGTTTAACTAATAAATTGAAATTAGTAAATTGAAATAATTTTAGTATTGACCGCGCGGAACATAATGTTAGATCATAATGTTAGATCATCAAACATTAAATAGATAATGATATATATAAGAAAAAGTTAACCAAACTTATTCACAACAAAAAAAGCAATTAGTAATAACAGTAAATTAAATAAATAGGAGATTAAGGATTGTTGTGTAAGAAATTAAAATAGATGATTTAAAAATATGAGTCTCGATATGTTAACATCGCCACGTGTCAATACAGCCAGATCACAACCACACATTGCGGTGAGGTGGAAAAAGAAAATACATGTAACAGTGAGTGTAGTCTAGAGTGGCAAAGCATTTGAATTTCAATTTAGGGTTGAAAAGTTCAATTGAGGTTATTCACTGTCGTCGAAACTCTAACTCTCTCACATAGTGTCGCGACTCCTTCTCTCTCATAGAGTGTCGCAACTCCTTCTCTCTCATAGAGTGTCACGACTTCTTCTCTTGGAGCAACTGCCCGTTTCTCGTGTTCTGTCGCGACTTCGTCTCCCTCACAAAGCAAGTGGCATTTCTGGTGTGCCGCCACGACACTCTCTCTCTCACTGAGCAACTACCGTTGGTGTTTTTTTTGGGACTCTGTCTCTGTCTCCATCACCATTCCCGTCCCCGTCTTTGTCTCCATCTGCAAGTTTTTGTCAACATTGGGTTTATTTTAGGATTAATTTGTAGGTTTGTGACATGTCTTTGTGTGGTGTTTTGGGAGCTGTGTTGTAGCATCTGCAATTGTGTATATCTTTACCTATGTTTGCGTTTTTCAACTATGTTAGATTTTCAATTGTCTTAAGTGTTTCTGTTGTAGTATGTGTTTACCCATGTTGCATTATGTGATGACCTATTAGTGAGTTTTTGAACAAAAGTTATATTTTAGTTACTGATAATGTAAAGGAATTAGTTGAAGGAATAATTTTTTTTGTTTTTTTTTTTTTTTTGCTTATGTATTTTTTTGGAATGATGTGCGAATGGGGGTTGATTTTGGTTATATTATAAATGGTTTTTTTAAGATTTTGTACTATAGAATTATACAATATAGGAATGTTTGGACTGAATTCATGTAATGAACATGTTGGTTTGAAGGTAGTTATGGCTGGAAGATTGTCTGATGGAAGACGATCTAATGTTGCCCTGAGAGAATCTAAGGCAAATGACTTGTTTGTGCATTTGATTGTCTTTAAAAAGAATGGATTAGTTTACGTAATAACATTTTATTGTTGCAAATTAGAGTTTACCACCGAGTTGAGGCCTCGTTCAAGTTAATTGAAGAATGTCTGATTTCCAAACAGAGAAGTTGGAAAGAACTTCCTTTAAGTGTGGAGCATCTTTCAATGTGGAAAAAGGTATGGATACGTAAATCAAATCACTAACAACCCTCTCCTTTTACTTTTTACCTTCTCTTGTCTCTGCTATTACAAATGTGACAGATGAAGTACGACATTGTTGTTTAAGATATAAATGATGGATTGGATAAATGGTGACCCTTATGTTTTTATTCTTTTATGGGATTTGCAGGGTATTCTTGATAGAGATAGTAAGTTGTCTTTCCCTGATGGAATCCTCATCAATGGACCATCTTTCAACATGGAACAAAGGTAAGAATGCGTAAGTCAAATCACAAACAACCCTCTCCTATTACTTATTACCTTCTCTTGTCTCTCCTGTTACAATTGTGGCAGATGAAACATTGTATTGTTTTTTAAGATATAAATGATAGATTGGATAAATGGTGACCCTTCTATTTTTATTCTTTTACAGGATTTCCAGTGTATTATTGATAGAGGTAATAAGTTGCCTTTCCCTGATGAACCCTCATCAATTGAACTTCTTTCAACGTGATGCGTAAGTCAAATCACTGACAAAACTTTAATCAAGTCTTTAAAATTATAAATTCGTACATATTTTTTTAGTTTTAACCAACTCCGGTTAGTTTTTGTCACATATTCCTCCATCTTTATCATGAATTGTAACTTAACATCGTGACCGATTGATTAATCAACAGGAAAAACTATGAAAAAGTATTTCTTATTCCATTTGCATGTGTACCCTCATAAACTGAAAACCTCCTTGCATGCAAAGACTGGGATGTTTTTCAGGTACCACGAGCCTCTTAGATATCAACACCTACACCTTTGATTCCAATTCACAATGATTTCTTAGATAGTTATGAATTAATATGTATTCTCAGATGGTTATGAAGTAAGTAGTAACAAGTTACAATAATTTCAGAATTTTCTTTACTTGTTGGTTTGAAAATTAATGGTCAACCATATGTAATAGATGAAGTTGTTATAACCTCAAAAAAAGTGAAGAACATAAGTCAAAGTTGTTTATTTTTCCCCTTTTGGATATTAGAAAACTAATTTAAATGAACAAAAGGTAAGGAAGAGATTATAATCATTTCTTTTACTTCCTTGATGTCTGATTTTCTTTTTTTTTTCTCTCCAACAGGTAAATCATGGAGTTTCCCATATGTCTCTTAAGAAATCAAGTTCAGAGATTTTTGAGCTTCTTTTACAAGGGATTAAACTATCAGCACAAAGACCAGGAAATTCTGAAGACTGTAGCCAAGCATTTGTAACCTCAAAAGATCAAAAGATAGATTGGTATGACATGATCTTTCTCAAAACCCTATTGAGTTTAGGTACATGAATAATAAAAGTTTGAACTAAAGAGTTTAACGATTCCAATAGCGGTTAGATATTGGAAAAAATCATATAGAACATTGTCTTGGAATATTTAGTCAGTTTTATATTATGATATTTTCAGGAACACTTATACTTAGAACAAAGTTCATTCTTGGAAAGGAAAATTAACTATATAGTATCTATAATGTGTTAGTGAAGATCCACATTAATTACTTACCTGAATCCATGCTCTTAGTTTTCTCTTGATTGATTTATTTAAGAAATTTCAATGTAAAATTTCTATTGTCATGCTTCTAACAGTTGCATTTGATTATTAGAAAAACATAGAGAGGTATTTTGAAGACATAAGGGAAGTTACAATTACAATTATGAAGTTTATTACTATGCCTTTCACTACAAGAAAACATTGAAATAACTGTCAAAAAGATGTGTTGGTTAATGGGCACCACAATATTGTTTTGAGTTAATTAATTACAAGCATTGTGGGCTTTACCAATGCATAATGGAAAAAAATAAAATAAGCAAATAAATAAAACGGCCATCAGGCCCACTCACAAAAATAATGTTTACAATTAATTAATTGTAGAGAGCATGGGTTTGACCCACGCAAAGGTGAAAAAAATAAAAAAACTTTCAAAATTTTTATGAAATGAGTCAAAATTATTTATTTTAATAAAATAATTAATTTATAATTAAAAGAAAAGAAAATAGGAAAATAGTATAGTAAAAAAATTTAATTCATATTAATAATTATAGTTTTAAAAACGTGAATTTAATGATAAAAAACAATATAAAATTTATGGTATGTATGAAAATTAAAAAAAAATTAAAGTATTTTGTATAAAAAATTTCATTAAAATTTTTTATTTTGAAAAAGTAAATTATTAAAATATTAAATAAAAGATGAAAATCGTGATACAAAAAAAATTGTATATAAAATAAATTCGTTAAAAAGTAAATGTGAGAACAAGAGTAATTAAATTGGGCTTAAGAACAACAAGTAGACTTAGGCCTAAGAATGTTTTAATAAATTCAACTTAAGAGTGTCAATTAGGCTTGAGGCTTATTAGGAGGTGTTAATATCATGTAGGATTGTGTTTAGTAAATGTAAGTACTTATGTAATTAAATTGGACTTAAGAACAACAATTGGGCTTAAGGCCTAAGAATGGTTTAATAAATTGAACTTAAGAGTGTCAATTAGGCTTAAAGTACACTTCTTAAGATGGTATCAAAGTCTATCCTAACAAGGTTGTTGGGCCTATCAGACCATCCGATTTTGTAAGGTTGAATTAATAATCTTAAAATTATTGACGGCGAATCATCTTAAAATAACAAAACAATTTATTCTAATGAGGATCAAAGCATAAAATTACTCTAAACTATGATGAAACAAATAGCATAATGTTGATGTTATGGATACAAACAAATTAATGACATGCAAAAGTAAGACAGAGACATTACTTATTTTAAATTTTAAACCCAATTTTATTATAATAGGTAAAACCAAAGATGAAAACCTTATATTAATAATAATCAAAATAATAATAATAATAATAATAATAATAATAATAATAATATAGCAATAATAGTAGTAATAATAATATAATAATATTAAAAAATTATAATAATAACATAATAATAATATTATTATTAACTATAATAATTTTAATTAAATTAATAAGTATAATAATAATCGTAACATGACAGAAAAACTCTTCTGGTCTGATGGTTAAGAGGGTTTTGTCCAACTGTTGAGGGGTTCTGGGTTCGAATCTCTTCTGTATAAATGGTAATAATAATATGGTAATAATAATTGGGTCTGACCCAAGTATAATTTATTATATTTAATTATGCATTCAGTTGCGTGGGTGTATGGTATTTGTTTTTTGAAAATAGGTTGATCACTAAAATAGAGTTGGAAAATGATGATTTGACTTGTATGGGAAAGGGATGACATGACTTGTATGGGAAAGGGATTATCTTACTTGTAATGGAAAGAGATGATTTGACTTGTATTGGAAATAGATCATCTGACTTGTATTTTAATTTTGATTGTTTTGGATTATGAGAAGTTTAATTATAAATATTATTTCACATTGTTTCAATGTTTATCATAACCCGTATGGATTAGATGTTTATTATAACCTAAATAGATTGGATGATTTTATTGTTTGATTATGTAATAGGAGCTATTATGAATTTGTAACTGGAAAATTTTGATAATTACCTACAAATGAACACTGATAATTACCTACAAATGAACACCGCATGTAATTATATACGAATTTTGAAATACTTAAGTAAGTGCTATTGAAATACGTAAGTAAGTGCTATTGACTTGGAATTATTTTTATCACTTTCTCTTATATCCTTTGTTGTCTCTCTCATCATTCCCTTTACAAGATTGAAAACTGTGTAGTCTACTATTTTCATTGGTTTCTTTTAGAATCTTCTTTACACATGTTTACACTACTTTAAAATCGATTTTCTATTATACTTTACACCAATCTCTTTTCATATATAATTAGTATCATGTGTTTTTTTTTTTTTGTCTCACATCTATTTTTAACATTATTATTTTTCTCACTTTAACTTTTGCTTTTCTGGTTACCTCTTTAAATCCATAATATTCATTATCATAATATAACAATATAAAAAAATTTACCTGAGTTAGGTAAATAATTTGCGATTACAAATAACCATTGATGTCTTTTTACATTTTAGTCATTTTTCTTGTATACGTTCTCATGATTTTTTCATCATTTTATTGTATTGATCGCAAATATTCTTACTTGTAATGTGACATCTTTTATCATTCTTACTTAAACATCACTTTCTTCACATCTCTTGCTAAAATTATAAACATAATGAATAACATGATGTAAATGTACAGAGTGCAGTAGCTAGTGAATAAACTTATATTTAACAAAGAAACATTTACTATATTGTTTTGTCTTACTAACACTAGTTTTTAATTATATTTTTATCTAAACAGGTTGTTTCTATATTTGTTTCTACGAGAAAATACATTGAAATAGTCCAATAAACAAAAACACTTGTAATGTCACATTGATGATCGAATAATAAGTGTACACGCTTCCAATGTCATCTCCATTATAAAAAGTTATCATATGATTTCTTGAAATTTAATCACAACACACCACTCTAAACAAAATTTATTGCAATTTTTATTTTAATGGAAAATTTGTATAAGAACCATGCTTTTGACCACAATTCGACCTGGGTTGAGCAAGAATCAAATCACACATGTTCTGGGTCAAAAACCTCACTACATATTTATCTGTTTAACTTTGTGTATTTAAGTGATTAATTGTTCACGACTTTTTGAATACTTAAGACAACGAACAAAGGACACACCAAAATTGAACCAAATGTGTCCCTCCTCCCTAGCCTAATGCTCTTGACCACAATTCAGCCTGAGTTGAGCAGGAACCAACTCACACATGTTTTGGGCAAAAACCTCACTACATATTTCTTTGTTTAACCATGTGTACTTAAGTGATTAACTCCTTAGGAATTTCTGGACACTTAAGACAACAAACATATAACACCAAAATTTCACCAAAGTTGTCCCTCCCTCCCTGGCCTAAGTAGGTAATATCATTGCATGTTCTCCATCATGCGCTTGACCACAACTCGGCCTAGGTTGAGCATGAACCAACTCACACATGTTCTAGGTCAAAAAACTCACTTCACATTTATCTATTTAACCATGTGTATTTAAGTGATTAACTGGTTAACTGCTCAGGACTTTCTAAACACTTAAGACAACGAACAAATAGCATACCAAAATTGAACCAGATGTCTCCCTCCCTGACCTACATAAGTAATATCATTGCATGTTATCCACCATTCTCTTCACCACAACTCTTCCTTGGTTCAGCAGGAAACAACTCGCACATGTTTGGGTCAAAGTCCTCACTTGACATTTATCTGTTGAACCATGTGTAAATAAGTGATTAATTACTCAGCACTTTTTGAACACTTAAAGACAGGGAAAAAAGAAAACACCAAATTTGAACCAAATGTCTCCCTCCTGACCTACGTAGGTAGTATCATTGCATGTTATCCACCATTCTCTTCACCATAACTCTGTCTTAGTTCAGTAGGAAACAACTCACACATGTTCTGGGTCAAAATCCTAACTGTGCATTTATTTGTTGAACTATGTGTACATAATTGATTAACTGCTCAACACATTCTGAACACTTAAGACAAGGAACAAATAACAGACCAAAAAATTGAATCACATGTCTCCCTCCATGACCTACATAGGTAGTATCATTGCATGTTATCCATCATTCTATTCACCACAACTCTGCCTTGGTTTAGCATGAAACAACTCACACATGTTCTAGGTCAAAATCCTTACTAAACATTTATCTGTTTAACCATGTATATATAAGTGACTAACTGCTTAGCACTTTCTAAACACTTAATATAGGGAACAAAGTAAACACCAAAATCGAACACTTAAGACAGGGAACAAATACTATTTTCCTATTCAGTTTGAGGTGTCTTTGGAAGAGGACCATATAAACTAGCTCTCTATCAGCGACCTTGTCATATTCATGAACTATTGGTTAGTTGTTCTTTTCTTTTCACTTCAATTAAATATTAATTTTTTCTTGCTTCCCATTTTTGAGTTGATTTTCTTTTTGTTTCAAAAGATCATTTTATCGATTTGTTGAATCAATATTGCCTTCCACCCTCCTGAAAAAGATTATGCTTTGAATCAATATTGGGTTCCTACTATTGCTTACCCTTTAATTTTGTTTTGTGAACTCTCTATGTACCAAAAGCTAGAAGCAAGAAGAAGTGAAGTTTGAACTGAGAACTCTGCAGAGGCCAGGATGAGTTTTGGAGTCTAAGTGGACCTTGAGTGCTTACCCCGTTTTGTATAATTTTGAATTGCCTTCACAATTTTGGTTGAAACAAGTTAAATCAAGCTAAACCAATAATTTTAATTAAGATCCAATTTAATCTTGATTAGATAAATCTTATTCTTAATTAAGTCAAGATTAAACGCTCTAAGTGTGAACAAAAATATATTAATCATTATGCTAACCTGTGTCGGCTAGATGGTGTATGTTGGACGGTACGATATATGCTAGACAATCTATTCTAAACAATCTACGCTAGACGGAGAGTTTCAGCTAGACAGAGAGTTTCAGCTAGATGATATTAGCTAGATAAGTGGTGGACGGTCTATGTTAAACTATTTAAGCTAAACAATTTCAGCTAGGCCATTTATGCCATACGGTGGAGTATTAATATTACTCATAAAAATAGTGTAAAAGATAAACTTAAGACATAATTTAATGAAATACGAGTTAAAATTGTACATTTTCTCTATTAAAAAACCATTAGAAGTCGAAATCTTAAGAAAGTTTATATAACTTAGGGTTAACAATGAGAAAATCTCTAGGCACATCAACGCCACTTACAACCAAAATTTTCCTGATCTATCCCTCAACGTTCAACAGATTTGCAGCGGGGATAGGCCAATCTGTTCCTTTTATATACAGCTTTCCAAACTCCTTGAGTATGGTTCCCAAATATGCAGGAAGAAAATCAGCTAAATCTTTAAGCTCTGATATTAAGAAAAACATTTTGGTATTACTCTATTGTTGTATACGCAAGGAGCATATGCATATAAACAAGAATTTCGTTACCCTTTATTTTTAGAAGTAAATATCTTACCGAGAATTTTGAGACAGACTGAGATACTTTCAAAGTATGCTAACCGTCAGTTAGGTTTTCTTTCGTATTTTAGAAATCACAAGTTGAACAAGTTATTTGCTGTGTTTAATTGGATTTTGTCTGATCATACACATTTACTTGTTGCCAGCTCACGTTCAATCTTCCATGAGCACGGATTCTAAGAGTAACATCCACATCAAGAATATCCCAGATGTACAATCTTATTAAATAAATATTTTTTTAAATATAAAAATTAATTTAGAATTAAAGATTTAACTATTTAGTAAAATGTAAATATGTGAAAATGCTGTAACTTATTGATTTAATAAAAAAGTATATTACTTAAGTGTGACTGCTTTACAATTTTTTTTTTGTCTTAATGTCACAAACATGCCATTTTAATCTTCTTTCTCTGCCTCATTATATCAGTCATTCTACAATAATTTAATTTTTCTACGTGTTTTAAAGTCCACGTGTTTTACGCGATAGACAGTCAAGAAAAGTTTGTTTGAGTAATTTTTTTTTACTTAAAATATTCAATAAATCATTATTATATTGTATAATATTATATTTTAGTTGTTAATTATTCTTATTGTTTAATTTAAAACGTAAGAAAATAGAATTTTTGAAGTTTACAAGGTTTTTCATCTTCACCTTCACTTCTTTGGAATGGGTCAACATACACGACTATTTTGTTAATATCTCACAACCCAACTTTTACTACGAACAGGTCTAATAGGTAAACATAATTTTGTAATTTTATTATTTATATCTAATGTAATTTTTATGAGATATAAGTACAAAAGAGTCCTTATTTTAGGTTGTCCACATTTTCTCATCTGTACGAAAAAGAAAAACCCTATGTTATTCTTTTTTCATCTGTAACAAAGATAAGATTCCTTACGTCGTTTTAAATGAGAAAAAGTATAGAAGTGTCGTTAGTTTTGACAGAAATAATATTTTAATACCACTATTCCAGCCATCTAGCTATCACCTGCTTTACATAATAAAATATTATATAAAAAATAAAATAATAATACATGAAAGTGGTGGTAACGACACTCTTATTTTGGGCGATTATTTAACATTACTATTCACTTCCCACGTTCATATATTATTATTTTATTAATATAAAATATTTTGTTAATATAGAATATTTTATTAATAAATATAAGTGTCAAATCGAGTTAAACGGAAATAGTGGTGTGAAATTATCCTTTTTCTTATTTTGGGAAGTCCTCTTTTCTCATGCGAAACCTTGAAAATCTATTCCCCTATCCTAACTCAACGCACAGTACAAGGCGTAGATCCTCTTGTGTACTGGTAAATCTCTCTTCCTTTCTACATAACATTTCCTTTCCAATCATTATCTAACTGGAATTTAGACTAATTTCTTTTGATTTGTAAGTTTCTTCTTGTTTACTATTGCTAGACACTAATCGTAATTATATAAACACTACTCATAATTTCATGTAAGGAGGAGTGATATTTGTTTGATTTGTGTCTGCATTATGTAATGGGTATCATCTGTTTTCTATATGCTGCAGAAAGAAGTCTGCAAAAGCTATTCAGAAGGAGAGATCTGAGATATGGAAGGCTTAATTTCAGAAGCAGATTCAAGTTCTCTGAAGTTCTACATCCTCCCATTTCCAGCTCTGGGACACATGATCCCACAAATCAATCTGGCTAAAGTTTTAGCCTTTCGCGGCCACCATGTTACCATTCTCACCACTCCTTTAAACGCTCCATTCATCCCTCAACACCTCAACGTTCATACCTTCGACTTTCCCTCCGACCAAGTTGGTCTT
>Ga0099825_1002887_pt1 | contig 22956 bp, 10 predicted proteins | sample SiratroredBW_FD_76838 | JGI IMG/M metagenome (GOLD analysis project Ga0099825, IMG submission 76838) | Root nodule microbial communities of legume samples collected from California, USA - Siratro red BW | ecosystem: Host-associated > Plants > Roots > Nodule | place: USA: California | collected... | reverse complement strand
TTTCTCTTAGTGCATATACCTATTCATACTACTTGAGTTGGAATGTTATGGCCCAGATGATTACTCTAGGCCCAAGTAGGCTCAATATCTGGTTAATGATGATTCTAAAGTATATTTACACTTGACTATTATTAATGAGGTAATTATGTGATAATCTTATAAGTCTCTTGACTTGAATGATTACTTGACAAGAATACGCAATACAAACACGTGTCATCATACTAAATACATGTCAACATTTGGAGTAGAGATGGACGTCTTGGTATGTTGGAGGTTACACTAACCACTAAATTTATCATTAAAATTAAATTTTATTAACATATATGGGTGTTATGTCTAGAATACACTAAATTTCATACTTATTATGTTACAAATAAAGAAATATCATAAAATTGTATTTAGTATGGTTACAAATAAAGAAAAAAAATATGAATAATAAATAAGTTAACTTTTAAAATTGAGAATATTATAGTAAATTCAAATATAACCTAAAATATCTCAACAAACACTAAACCAATGAACCACAAACCAAAATTTCTATTATAAAGAATAAGGATGTAGTTAGTAAGAGTTCTTAAAAATTCTACTATTTTTACTTTTACATTTCCTTTCATGACCTATTTTAAATAATTATAATGATGATGATTGTTCTTTATGTTCAATCATCTCACATCACATAAGAGTCAAGGATAAGGACAATTTAAATATACCTTCCTTTCTTGACTCTATAGCGTGTCTTTTAAGAACAAAACTGTGATAAAGCTTTGAGTTTCAAGATGGATAATATATCAGATGCAATGATTGACCACTAATGATATTTCAACAAACTTGAGGTTAGAACATTAATGTCATATGTGGGAATAAAAAAGTGGATTCATAAGACGAATCTTTGTTTCCTTTAGACCTTAATTGAGGGCTTGTTCTGACATGTCCGATGGCTACATATATTATTTCAAAATTGATACCATGGACAATTTAAATACACATTTCTCCCAAATGATGATGAAATTAAGTTTTAAAGTCAATATCACAAATAAAGTTATTAACTAATGTGTTATTTTTACATTCATGTAGTAAAATCGTTCTATCTTTATGATGAAACTATTCAGTTCTTCCAGAAAATTTAAATATGTGTTTTAAAAAATAATAAAAATTAATTATTTGTTATAAAAATATATTTTTATGCAACTAATCAATTATGTGATAAAATAATCAATTGGTATAAGTAAAATAATTAGTTATTTGAAGTTAGACAAAAAGATATACAAAATTTGTGGAGAATCTATTCAGATTAAAAGTAATAAATTATATTATTTTTATTAAATTTGTACTTTTATTTATTAAAAGTAATAAATAAAACTAATCAATTTATAAATCATTCTTTCTTATTTTAATTGTTCTTCAATAACTCTGCAATATTAAAGCTACATTTTGCTTAACAACAGTAAATGATACAGTGCATAACTCTTTATTTTTAATCTTTTTTGGATAATCTATTACATCAAATGATATATTTGCATATACTTTGTGAATTGTACGGTCATTTTTAAGTGTTTCATATAACAGGCCTGTACATGTTGATCTAAACAATTAAATACTTTACAAATGTTGGATACTTATAGTAAAATATTCTATTTGTGTATTGTTTTACATTAATTAATACTTATAACTTTTTAATCTACATTCTTTTTAATATATGTTACTTATATTCTTTACTAATTTATTGAAAATAATTATACATATGTTTATCTCATTATATTAAATAATTTTTTTATTTCTATTTAGAATTCTAGATAAATTAAAAAACCACTCTTAAATATTAAATTTATCACCCTAAATATGACTCTACAATGAAAATTTCCTTACTTTAATTGAAAATTCAGTTGAAATAGATCTACAAGTTGGAGGGTGATTAGAAGTCTCCATTATCAAAATAGTTGTTTGTGTGGAAAGTGTGTAGTGGAGAGCACATCCTTCCTCCATGCTTCTATTTTGGACGTTGACTCTCTTCGTCGTCTCTTTCATACCAAAAACAGTAAGACACACGTAATATAGAAAAGAATAATTAATTTTAGAGACATAAATGAAACTTCAAAAAATTAAAAATGATTTAACTTTTCTTTAATTTTAGAAATTATTTTTACAAGAAAATACAATTTTGTGAATATGTTTACAAAAAATGTGATGTATACATAATTTGTGTTTATCTTGTTATAGATATGCTTTTATGTGGGGTACTGATTTTTTATTTCTGCATCTGAATTTGGTATGTTCCAATTGAGAAACTTCTGTTTTGCTTCATGAGATGGTCACATTCACTCACCTTTCTGGCCAAGTTTCACTTCCTTTCAATCAATCATTCAATCCTCTTTACTCACACCCTTCCTCCATTCATTCATCACAAATTTTGAATCATTGATACTCTCTAACATCATCATCAACACACCACAACAAACCCTTCACCTCAACTTGTACCAAAAGCCAGTTCACCAAATCAATAAACTATAGTCAATTATCCAGCAAGTAGCCTCCAAAAATCCAAAATCCAAACCCCACTAGCCATAACAATATAATAATTAACAAGGTTGTTGATAGAGTAGCCGCCAATAATGAAAACTCACCAAGTCTAAGTAACAAGTGCATTCACCTCATCATCTCCAAAACCCTATATACATTGCACCATTCAAGCATTCATCATATCATCAAGCCAAACACCACTTCACAGCACCTTCAGAAGCAGCAATGGTTAAGCAAAGCAAAACTAATTTCATCTTCCCAGAGACACAATCCACTGTCCTTCCTGATCCCTCCAACTTCTTCTCCTCAAACCTTCTCTCAAAACCACTCCCCACAAACTCCTTCTTCCAAAACTTTGTCCTCAAAAATGGTGATCAACCTGAATACATTCATCCTTACCTCATCAAATCCTCTAACTCTTCCCTCTGTCTCTCATACCCTTCTCGCCAAGCCAGTTCTGCTGTCATGTACCAAGTCTTCAGCGCCGATCTCACTATCTCATCCAAGGAAAGTTCCACTGGGAAACACGTTATCTCCTCCTATAGTGATCTCAGTGTCACTTTGGATATCCCTTCTTCCAATCTTAGCTTCCTCCTTGTTAGGGGAAGCCCCTTTTTGACAGTTTCTGTGACCCAACCAACCCCTCTTTCCATCACCACCATCCATGCCATTCTCTCTTTCTCTTCAAACAAGACTCAAACCAAGTACACCTTTCAGTTCAACAATGGCCAAACATGGATCCTTTATGCTTCCTCCTCCATCAAGTTGAGCCACACTCTTTCTGAGATCACTTCTGATGCATTTTCTGGCGTAGTCCGCATAGCCTTGTTGCCTGATTCTGATTCGAAACACGAGGGGGTTCTTGACAAGTATAGTTCTTGTTACCCCGTGTCAGGTGAAGCTGTATTTAGAGAACCCTTTTGTGTGGAGTACAAGTGGGAGAAGAAAGGGTCAGGAGATTTGCTACTCTTGGCTCACCCTCTCCATGTTCAGCTTCTATCTAATGCAGACAATCATGTCACTGTTCTGGAAGATTTTAAGTACGGAAGCATTGATGGGGATCTTGTTGGTGTTGTAGGGAATTCATGGGTTTTGCAAACAGATCCCGTGTTTGTAACATGGCAATCAACCAATGGTGTCAAAGAAGAATCCCGTCATGAAATTGTTTCAGCCCTTTCTAATGATGTTGAGGGCCTAAACTCATCGTCGATCAGAGAAACTTCGTCATATTTTTATGGGAAGTTGATTGCAAGGGCTGCAAGGTTAGCATTGATTGCTGAGGAGTTGAGTTACCCTGATGTGATTCCAAAGGTTAAAAAGTTTTTGAAGGAAACCATTGAGCCGTGGTTGGAGGGAACTTTCAAAGGGAATGGCTTTCTACATGATAAGAAATGGGGTGGCATTATTACCCAACAAGGGTCCCATGATGGTGGTGGTGATTTTGGATTTGGTATTTACAATGATCACCACTACCATTTGGGGTACTTCCTTTATGGAATTGCAGTGCTGGCTAAGCTTGATCCAGCCTGGGGAAGGAAGTACAAGCCTCAAGCCTATTCCCTTGTGCAAGACTTCATGAACTTGGACACAAAACTGAACTCCAATTACACACGTTTGAGGTGTTTTGACCTTTACGTGCTTCACTCTTGGGCTGGAGGGTTAACTGAGTTCACGGATGGAAGGAACCAAGAGAGCACAAGTGAGGCTGTGTGTGCATATTACTCAGCTGCTTTGATGGGTCTGGCGTATGGTGATGCTCATCTTGTTTCCCTTGGATCAACCCTAACAGCATTGGAGATTCTTGGGACAAAAATGTGGTGGCATGTGGAAGAGGGAGGGACATTGTACGAGGAAGAGTTCACACGAGAGAACAGGATCATGGGGGTGCTGTGGTCTAACAAGAGGGACACTGGACTGTGGTTTGCTTCTGCAGAGAGAAGAGAGTGTAGGCTTGGCATTCAGGTCTTGCCATTGGAACCTATTTCTGAAGCCATTTTCTCCAATGGTGAGTATGTGAAGCAGCTTGTGGAGTGGACTTTGCCTGCTTTGAATAGGGATGGTGCTGGTGAAGGATGGAAGGGGTTTGCATATGCCCTTGAAGGGATTTATGACAGTGAAAGTGCATTGCAGAAGATAAGAAACCTTAGAGGTTTTGATGATGGAAACTCTCTCAGTAATCTCTTGTGGTGGATTCACAGCAGAAGAAGTGAATAAGAATGATTTGGTCATTAGACATTGAACATTCAACACGAAACCCTGCTGGTTTTGACATTGTTATCATTATATTACTACTATTATTAATATACCAATAAGTGCATGATTAAAAAGAAAAATATGATGAAGCTACGACAATATCATACTGTATCATGTCTGTTTGTTGCAAATCCTTGTTATATGAATAAAATAGTAATATATAATAATTATGGATGTTGCTTTCATTTTGGTTCAACACTTTCTGGCATTCATTGCTGTTGACAGCAATTAATGTGACTAGAGCTAATAAAAAATTTAAATTAAATACATATTTTTAAAATTTAAATTATACTATTAAATTTCAATTTTGAGTATAATGATTTGGCATATAAATAGATATAGATTATAGTACATCTAAGTGCCTTATCTTATAAAATGAATTCATCTGTATGTATATTAACTGAACTTTTTAGGTCACATATAAGTTAAACAAAAAATAATCCTACCCAATTTAGATCATAATTCTTTTTTTACCTTGATAATTTTTTCTAGCTTAATAATATCCATCATTACTTTATATATTCTACATTGAGTCTCAATTATTTTGAGGATCAGAATGTAAAGTCAACTAAAAAAAAATATTAACTACAAATATGGAAACTTCTTTGAAGTTGGATGATTATAATTTTTTTTCTCAACTTGTAATAATAATAATAATAATATTAATAATAATAATAATATTAATAAATAAAAGATTAATTTATTCTCTGACCCTTTACTAGAATCAGACAGATTGAAGAATAGCAAGTTGGAAAGTTAGCATCATCCAATATATAGCAGCCCTTATCTTGATGGGAGTTTATGTCGAAATTACGCTAAAAATTGTATTTTATGCAAAAAGTATCATGAACAAAAGTAAATGTATTATTTAAAGTTTATAAGAATCATTCAATATTTATTATGCAAAATAGACATGTCTTAGAGTGGATTTGTCTTTGTTCGTATGCTATCTAATTAAGATTAAAAAAAATAAAGGACAAGTTAATATATCATTTTTCATATTATGCAGTTAAGTTGTAAAATTTAAAAGTATAAAAGTATAATTATAATAAGGTATAATATATTTTAAATAAGTAATATGAATATAATTAATTTCCTATTATAAATGTATTATCCATTGAGTTATTAGAAGTTTTATAATTAATTGTAAGAATAATATTCAATCCGTCTACAACATCCTTTTACTCTTTTTCTCATACCATAATTGTACTATTGCAATAAATTTATCTTTAACCATTCAATAAATTTATTAATATGTATAATTATTTCTGTGATAAAGTTAAATGTTAAAAGAATAAACGATGATATCGTAACACTTTGGCTTTTTTTCAATTGGGGATTTCATATACTTTTTCGTATGATACGAATTTAATATATTTTACATTTTTAAGAAATAAAATGTATTTTTATTTTTCATATGATACTTTCTTACAAAATAATAAAGATATTTGTATAAAAATTCACTAGTTTCTTAATGTACATCTAGTCAAAGGTTTTTGAAAGTTGTTTTAAAAATGTAAATAGTTTCATTAAGTGGACCATTAAATATTTAGCTCAGTATTTTGATATAGATAGTTGAAGTAACATAATAATTATTTATTTGACATATTTTCATTTTTCATTTAAAAATAATAATATGATTTGTTTAGTACATTTCACATTAAGTGTAGATTAAAGAGAGAACATACGTAGAAGACCGTAATATTTTACACCGATTTTTTTTGTTGACACCTTGAACAAGTAATTTATACTTACTTAACAACTAAAAATATAATTATTTATTAAAATATAATATTTTATTATGAAAAAACAGTGTAATTTGGGTGTATTTTTTGAATAGTAATGTCAAATAATATTTGTTCTTATCGATCATTGAATGTGTTCATAATTGACGTAAAATATCTGTTTTTCTTTTAATGTTCACATTGTTTTAGGTTCAACCTAATAAAATAAAACCATAAGCATAAAGAGACTATAAAATAAATTAAATATGAATATATCAATGTAGTGTTTCAAACTGCATAGCCAATATCAATATAATTTATCAATGTCCCATCTATTCATGAGATACTCAAGTGTTTTTGTGAACAAGGACTCATTTTCATGGATGAAAATATTATCTAAGATCATAAGTTGTTAAAGAAATAATAATATAATTATTTGATTTCAAATATGTTTTAAATTGTTTACCAACATAACATAATGTCACACTTATTATTATTATTATTGATATTAATATTATTTTACTTATTATATTATAATAAACTATTATATTTAAAAATATGTTAAATTATGACTTAATTAAGTTTTAAGTTTTTTTCTTAAATTTGAATATTTTTAATTTATTTTTTATTATATATAATTTGTATAACTTTCAATTAAATTCTTTAATTGTAGTGTCAACTGAAGTGACATAACTTATATTTTACATTGTCATCACTTACATGTTTTTACATGTAAAAAAAAAAAAAAACTTAATTAGGTTTTAAGTTTTTCATAAATTTAAATATTTTTAATTGAATTCCTATTAAAAAAATTGTGTTATATTTCAATTAAGCTCGAGTCACAAGTTGGGGTTCATTTTATAAATTAAATATTAAAACAAAAATCAAATCAACCATACGTATACATGAAATAATAACGTTTCGTAAAGATAACCAAGGTTTCAAAATTTCTTATTTCTTACTGTTCACGTTATTCTACTTAAGATTGTGAAATCAAAACATCACAATAATTCATAATAGAAACTTAATTAAAAAATATAAAAATTTATACATTTAATAGACAAAATTTTTCATTAAGGATTTAATTAAAAATATTTAAATTTACGAAAGATTTAAAACTTAATTATGCAATATTTTGATTTTCATGCAGAGACATGTAAAAAATATTATTCAAATTAACAATTACGTCACTTCAGTTGACGAAAAAAATTAAATAATAGGGTCTTAATTGTAAAATATACAAATTTTGGATACTCAATAGAACGGAATTTTTAATAGAGAGTCAATTATAAAATATACAAATTTTAGGTACTTAATCCAAATTTACTTACAGTCATCATAGTTCGCTGTGAGTTAATGTTTTGACTAGTATGTTTTCGATCAATTATGTTAAAAACCATGAAAACATTGCTGATGAAAAAAAATTACATATTAGTATAATTAATCATAAATATTTAGAAAAGCATTAATTAGCTAGTATAAGAACTCATTTACTATATGATTTTTATTTTCATGTTGAGTTTATGAACAAATGAACAAAATCAATTAACAACATACAAGTAGCTAAAAATTTCTCTTATATTTATATCATTCAAAGCTTGACTAAAATAATAATTGAAATAAAATAATATAAACATATATATATTGTCATTAACTTATTCATGTAAAACAAATAAGGTAATATTTCTCCTTGACTATAATAGCCAATTCTACATGTATATTTGAGTTTCTTCCCTTTTTTTCTTAATTTTTATAGCCAATTCTACATGTATATTTGAGTTTCTTCCCTTTTTTCTTAATTTTTATAGGTAAGGGAAAGTTCAAGGCATGACAAGATGTTGTATTTCACATTTTTCGTATACTTAGGAGTGAGTAACTTCTAGAGTTAGGTGAAAGAGTTGGATCATGATGGGCATACTAAAATAGTCTGGTGTTAAAGGTTCATGTCTTCCTTCTTAAGAGATAAGGGATGAACAAATGTTTCTGGTGGTAAAGTTAGGTTGATCTAGTGTTCTATAGTAGTGTTGAGATTGTTGTAGGTGTTGTCAAGGTTTATAAAGGAATAAGGTTGCATGTAAATGAAAGCTCATGTGAAAATTGAGGTTAGTGTATAATTTCAAATAAAGTTCTTTAATTGATGGTGTAGGAACTCATTTCTAGACACTTGGAGAAGTGACCAAAGGTTGCACGTTCGATGAGTCTTCTACTCTATTAGCAAGTTGAGTAGATGACTTAATTAGCCTTGTACTAAAAGTAAAACATTTTCAATTTTCTTTTAGGCTCTTGAGGGGCTTCTTGTTGTTTCTATTGAGGTGTTGTTTTTTTTTTCTTTTTAAACTCTGATGTTAGGTATTCAAGTGTGAGTCTAAGTTTCACATTGGGTAGGAATGAGAAAGTTGAACAACATATAAGAAAGAAGACCCATAGACCTAATACCTTAAGGTTTTTGGGTTGAAGGTGACGTCATTCTCTTATATGGGTTGGCTCAGTTCTCATTCTTGTGAGATCTTCCCAAGGTTTTCTCCCTCGGATTCTCCGAACAAGTTGTATCAGAGTTGTTGGTTTACGGCTTGGGCGAGTATAATTTGACCCTGTATCGAAAGTCTTCCTGACGGAGGTTTCAGGCAAGCGTGTCCCGTATAAGTGTGTGAATGGCGGTACAAGTAAGAGGTCGGTTGCTTCCGCTCGAGGGGGAGTGTATCAATGTGGAAGAGGAGTGACTCTCACTTGAGGGGGAGATTGTTAGGTATTCAAGTGAGTCTAAGTTTCACATTGGGTAGGGATGAGAAATTTGAGTAACATATAAGAAAGAAGACCCATAGACCTAATGTCTTAAGGTTTTGGGTTGAAGATGGTGTCATTCCCTTATATGTTAGCTCAGTTTTCATTCTTGTAAGATCTCCCTGGTGTTTACCCTCTTGGATTCTCCCAATATCTGTTTATCTCGTCTAAAGTACAAAGTGCTTTTTCAGTAGTCTTCTTAAACGCTTTAGGAACATCCATCATTGGTTTAGATGTACTAAAAGCATTTATAAAAACTTTCATTAGTGTTTGATAGGTCATCCTATTCATATAATTTTATTTTTGAAATATTTTTTTTTAAATATGAGAGACAACAAAACGCGCATAATAAAGTTTTTTCATTCAATACTTAATGTATTAGATGATTAAACATGTATCTTCTATACTGATGTAGCTATATAATCTTGAAAAATATTTTTGTCTAATATTAGTAATAGTCAAATTGATTCTTAAAATGATTAATTAGTTGAATTTCATTACGTGTAAAAATATTTTGCTATTGATTCTTAAAATGATTAATTAATTGAATTTCATGATGTGTAAAAATCTTTTGTGAAAGCAGTGTAATGAAAATTCTTATGAGACAATTTAGATGATGAAGTATGAGAATTTATTCATTGAAATAATAGTAAGGGCTAATATTAAGTGATGGAATAATGTATCGAAGACTCAATTGAAATCATTTATCCGACTCATACTCATCCGTCTAATGGTTGACTAAGTAGATAATCATCCATTACAAGGAAATGATGAAAACAATTATAAATTTTCATTTGTATACCTGAAAACTTAGTATTAGGCCTTATAGTGAATTAAGAGTTCTAATTAGAATAAATAACAGAGCTTACTAGCATTTGTCTAGTAGATTGACTGCTTTAAGTCAATATTTCAAACTTTTGTTTACAAGTCAACTAAGTAGTTTAATGATTTTGATTACTCTTTATCAATTTAAAGCACTTAGTTTCCAAAGACTTAGATGAGAGAAAATGAGTTAAAAAATATATAATGACTGAAATATAGATGAGAGAAAATGAGTTTCAAAATATCTTTTATTAAAAAAATTTAGAAATATAGTTTTTTGATTATATATAATTAAGACTAAGATAAAATTATTTTATATATTATAAACTTTATGTTGCAGGTCATCTAAGTAGTTTAATGATCTGGATTATTTCTTATCAATTTAAGTTCAAAACTTTTATATGAAAGAAATTGAGTTTAAGAAAAGGTAGTGAATATAATCTTAAAATACATTTTCTATAGTAATCTCAAAAATATTATTTTTCTTAAAGCACTTATTTAATTAAAATGATATAGATGGTTGAAACCTATAGAAAGGAGTTTATAATACTTAAAATGATTTTATCTTATATATCAAATTAATACAAATATATTATTAAATGATTGAATTGTATTGGATAGATTAATTGTGTCTTAGAATTGATATATATATATATATATATATATATATATATATATATATATATATATATATATAATTTAAAAATTATAATTTTAAGGTTATTAAATAAAAGGCATTTTGAAATACCTCTTTATGGTTTTTGAAACTCTCTTTCTTTTTGTGTTCTACAGGTTTGTGTTTGAATTGATCAGAAGTAATTCAAATCATCAAACTACTAAGGTGACCCGTATTAAAAAGTTAATAATATATAATTTAATTATATTTCAAACCTTAAATTATAATTTTAAGGTTATTAAATAAAATGTATCTTGAAATACCTCTTTATGATTTTAGAACTCTCTTTTTTTGTCTAAGGTCCTGAACCTAAGTATTTGAATTGATTATAAAAAATTGAAACAATCAAACTGTTAAGATAACCAGTATTAAAAAGGTTTATAATATATATATATATATATATATATATTAATTTGATTCTAGTCTTAATAATATAAAATTAATCATTTTTAAAATCTAATTAGGAATCAAATTTATACAAAATTTTATATTAACTTTTATAATCTAACACGAAACCTTCTTAACTTCTTAACTCTAATACGTTTATTTTATTTTATATTACTAAATATATTAAAAGGCATAGAAAATTATTAAAAATATGTAATTCTATTATTCACATATATGTTCGTTACTGTATCAAGTTGAGTTTTATCAATTTTATTACGCAATCCAATTAAACTATTTAAGATTGTTTTATATTTTTTTTTAAACTATTTAAGATTGGTTTATATTTTTTTTTATCAAATTTAAAATTTGAAACAACATGAATTTGGATGGATTGAACTAATGGTACTTAAAAAAAATTATAATTATTGAAATATTAATTTTTTTCCTTTATAATGCATTTTGACTTAAATATTTATTTTACTTGTGCTGTTCCATAAAATAATGGATGATCAATCAATTAAATTAAAATTTAAGCTAAAAAACATATATACATGTTGAATTTATTGAGACCATCCTTCCATATAAGTTTCACGCTTGAATTGAGGAGAGTCTCAATGTGAGGGGGTGTGTTGGAGATCCCACATCGACTTAGATGAGGTATTTCAATAGTTTATAAGTAGGTACAAACCTCACTTTATAAGCCAGTTTTGTAAGGTTGAGTTAGACTTAAAGTTCACTTCTGATATGATATCAGAGTCTATTTTAGCAAGGTTGTTGGGCATATTAAGTCACCCGTTATCGAAAAGTCAGCATGAAGGGTTGTGTTGGAGATCTCATATCGACTAGAGATGAAACCTTTCGATAATTTATAAGTAGGTACAAATCTCATCTTATAAGCCGGTTTTGTAAGGTTGAGTTAGGTTTAAAGTCCAATTCTAAAAGATTTATTTGCAAAAGATATAATATGAGATTTACTTTATACACACTTATTGGTTACACCATCATAACCATCATAGATAAAAGTAATATGATATTCTAAAATATTACTTTTGCCACTATCTGTCAAACCCATTTTGGTTTGTCATTGAGCTTATTTACTTTTAAGTGTACCAACCAAATTGAGATTGGATATATGTTTATTTCGTCACATTTTGAAAGAAAGTTTTGAGATTGGGTATGAATACAAATATCAAATTGAGATTTAGATTTTCAGATTTAAGATTTGGAAACAAAAAATTCTCTTATATTTTATATTTATGGAGCACAAAGAAATTTGTTGGAGATTTGAGAAGAATGAAACATGTAGTAGATTTTGAGAATCAAAATATGTTATTAGGAATTTAGATTTAAAATTTTAATTTCTTTTATTTTCCATCACCCTTTATTGGTAGGTAACTATTTATGATTTATATATTTTTTAAAGTTTTTATTTTCCAATGATTAGTAATAACTTTACACACAAAAATTTAAGTGAATTTAAGAAATTTACCTACTATAAAAAATTTGAAGAATAATTATTCATAAGTAATTATACTTTTTATTATAGTGTACTCTGTGTTTCTATGTTTTAAGAAAGCAATAATTATAATAATTATATTAATAATGATAGTTAAATAAAAAGTAGTAAGTGATTAGGTGAAAATGTGGGCAATTTATAGTATGTTGTATGTTGAAGTGTTTAACTATCTTATATGTTTGGATAATTTATTTTATTATTTTAAAAATTTTAAAATACAATTAAAAATAAATAAAAATATAAAATGTATACATTAATTGTATAATTTCTTTTTTATATTTTTATAGATTAGGATATAATTAAGATTAAAATAAGAATATGAAATATATAAATTAAAGGAGACTTTTATATATTGTTACAAACGTTTTGAAGTGATAAAATTTACAGTAGGAGGATTACTAAGGGATAAGATATATACTAAGTTTACTAATTAACGTCTTACATTATTAAAATAATTAATATTATTTTTTTACTTTTATCAAATTATAATAAATTTATTATTCATACCATGCATAGCAACTAAGGACCGAAACCACCCCAATTCCCAAATCAACCACCGCAGATCGGAAAAAATGGAAGCTGAGTGAAGAAATTGAGAGAGAGAGTTAACTTGAAAGGCATGGCTGGCTTACTGGCATGGGCGGTGGGAGGCGGCGGCGGAAAGGAAGCGGAGGACGATTCCATCATTCCAATCCTCTTTTCCGAAGATCAGCAAGGGTACGTGATCGAACTGGATCAGAAGGTGGCTTCTCTCCGCCGTCTGATCCATGATCTACGGCTGAGATTGCCTCCCCAGGACATCTCCCAGAGCCTCCCGCACCTCCACGCCCACTCCCTCGCCTCCAACGCCGCCCTCGCCCTCCAATTGAACTCCCACTCCGCCACGCGCCAACAGGTCCTTTACTCTTAAACCTAATTGCATTTTCACTCTCTCATCCAAATTCCCCAACACGCTTGCAAATACTGTTGTGTTATTATGTTAAAAATGGTAGCAATATCTCTCTATTGTTCTTTTCATTTTGGTGAAAAAACGATTCTTTTGATGTCCATCACTGTGTAAAAGAAAGAAGAAATGTTAGGAATACTCTTTTTATATACCCTTTTGAACATGCCGTCTCTTGTCGGTTGAAATTTATTGGAAATATATAATTTTTTGAGTTCCAGGTCTTTGTTAATGAACATTTACTATGGTTTTGTGGTTAACAATAAATATAATCCAATGTGTTAGAAAGAACATGTTTAAGAGTGTGTTCTTAGCAGTACTCTTAAAACAATAACTTACTCCATGAATCACAAACACAACTATCAGATATTCTGTGTTTTCTTGCTGGTTGTATTGTAACACTGTATCTATTCATTCGCGCGTATGCCATGTTGGCAAATTCAGTTAAATATCAGATGAAATCAAGAACTAAATTATAAACGGAAGAAAACTTGATGGAATCAGCTGGCACAACTGAAACTTGTGAAAGTGAAAGCACACATTTGCAATACTTGGGGACTAGAATGATATTAACCTACAATACTGCTGTAACTAATGATGATGACTTTTGTTGCAGGCCCAACTTAGAGAGGCGACATTGAAGGAAGAGAATGCGGCATATGAAAATGCAATATCGGATTGTGAGGTTAAAATGAAAGAGAAATTGCAGGAGGCTGATTTACTAAGGACAAAGTTGCAGGTTGTGATTGTGAATGGGTTGTGATTTGTGAGGTTGAGTTTGATTCAATTGATTTTTTATTTTTTGATTTATTGTGTTATAGGAGATGGATGAGACTGAGAAGAAACTCAAAGCTGAGCTGGATGATATGAAGCAGCAAGTCTCTGATGGTTGGGACGAAATGAACGCAAATTCTAAAGCTGGATTTGATGCAGATGCAGAAGCATCGAGATCAGCTTTACTAGATGGATTGGAAAGGAAGAAGAAACAGCTGGTTCGTTAATCACACAGACTCTTTTATTTGCTCAACTTAACATTTTATGTTTTTAAGTGGATGGATAAATAGTAATAAACAATGGTGGTCATGCTAATTACTATTTCCATCATTTCAAGGACTATATGATCGATGCTATATATTTTTAGGTGTAATTTAACCACTTATGTTGATACTTTACCTAATTGAGAGTTTTATTTTCTTATGTTGTCAATAGAAAGATGTTATATTATCGATCAGTTAGAAATTACACTGGATATGACTTTTTACTAATGATGAATACAAAAGTCAACATCCTTAAGATTGACAATCTATGATTGGATGATATATAATTAAATTCACCAAATTAATAACCCTGATTTCATTTCAGAGTTCAATGGAGGATGCTGTGAAAGTGTTGGAGAAGAAGTGGGCAAAAGTGCAGGAAAATGCACTTAAACAACCTTCACCAGGTATGATATCATATCATATATCGGACTCAAAATTAACATTGGAAGTATGAGTGTCTATGGTGGGGTTTATATGGCCTTAGGTTCTTCAAATACAACGGCTAGCTTTTGTTGTGTACTTTTCCAAAATTTCTTATCATAAATCCACATGTGGGAGGGAAAGATCAAAGGATACATCTGGGATCCCTTGAAAGTGTAAATGGGAAATATATCACCTGGGCGGATGCTTAAGATACCAATTATGCTGCTTTCAATGCTTGGAACTGCAAAAGGAGTAGTGATATTTATTAAAGCCCCGTTATGTCAGTATGTAGTCTTATATTATTCTTTTTTTCCAAATTTCTGTATGATAATTTTTTTAATCTGAAAGCATAAGCTATGACCTTTTTTATCTTTTTTTTTTCATTCCTTGCATTTTGGTTATTTGTATTGCTTTTTTTTGCTGAAGGTGGTATATACTTTTGTACTTTCTGTGTGCATAGGTCATGCACGATCATTGAATTGACCACACTGAGAAGGATATCATAAACTTATTTCTTGTAAGAAATGTTGTAAGCCATAATTGTGAATGCAGAGGACCAAAAACTTTTTTGAATGATTAAGTCCATCATGATGATGACATAAAAAATTCAGCATAGGACTGGGTTAGGTGATTTTCTGTATTTTAGATTTTCTTCAAATATTGATTTGTGTGTATAAATGAGTTGCGCGAACTTTTTGTATATTCATAATAAACTTCTACTAATATGATTATATCCTGCCACTGCATTGCTGACATAGTAATAATTTTCAAAATTCTGATACAAAACTCTAATTGGATTTATTTTAAGAGTGTTTCTTGACTGGTGCCAAGAGACTGGGTTTCTCAATTGGTTTGATGTATTTTCTATTTTCTTGCCTCTGTTGTTTCCATTGTAGCTTTAGGAAGATTCATGGTACTCCTGTTTGTATTCTTTTTGAATAACTTTTTTCATCATCAAGAGAAAAGAAAGAACTTTAGTTGGGGAGACTTCAATCTTTTCTCATATCTGAATAACATTAGATACTATTTCATGCTCTCAGAAATCCACTAACCATATCGGGACATAAATATAATTTTTATTGCTTTTGTTATGTTAATTCTCCTAGTGATTCTGTACACTTGGAAATCATCTTGACTGAGTGCATGTACTTTTTTGGCTCTAAAATGTTCTTGTTCTGCAGCACAAAGAGAGAAGGCATTGGATAAACAGCTTCATGGTCTAATTGAGCAACTGGCTGTTAAGCAGGTCCTTTTTACACTTCATTGTACAGTGTTTACAAGCTTCTCCCTCCATCTCTGGTTTTTACTAGAGAAAAAAATTGACAATGGCTAGTTGATAACTGTTTGATTGATTATTTGGATGTGAAAGTGTTTAACTGAGTCCCTTACTGCCATACATTCAGGCACAAGCTGAGGGCTTACTTGGTGACATTCATTTGAAAGAGATGGAACTGGAAAGATTGAATGGGCTATGGCGGCGAACAGAAAACATCAATTTGGAGGCGAACACTGCTGCTAGGAATCGTTTCAGTAAAAGCTCCTCAGATAAATTACACGGTTTGTCAGATTATGAAGGCCATCAGAGGCTTCCTTATCACTCTGCTGGCAGAACTGAAGCCCAGCAGAGGCTTATGCTATTCAGGTCTGCATTTGTGCTCTATATTTTAGCTTTACATATACTGGTATTTATCAGGATATCCTTTTAACCAGCATTGATTGACAGATCAAAATAAAATGTTAATTTTTATCCTGCATGTTTGAATCTTTGTTTCTACTCATCAGATATCCCTTGCACATATATACAGAAGCCTGTATAAATGTTTTTCTTTTAATTCATGCTTTGAAGTGTGATCAAAATGTAGCATCTATGCGTACAGTAACAGTTGAAGCAGAGATAAGTACAAGAACATTCAGTTTTTGCAGCAGAATATGTTCTGAATGTAAAGAACCTATGATGTAATAGCTACGTTAAACTTAATTTAGTTTGATTTACTGTTGACAAAAGGTTTAGTTTGATTTACTGATGACAAAAGATGGCGTTTCAAAAAGTAGCTCAAGTGATTGTTACCGAGTGTCCAAAATCTGATCAGATTTACTCATGTTCAAATATATTTCATGAAGCTGTGTTTTTTATGAACACTAAGACGGTTAAAATTTAGTTCACAACACCCAGCAATGAAATAGATAATGTTAACTAAGGTGTTGGGATTAAGGGATCACTCGGTTAAAATTTAGTTCACAACACCCAGCAATGAAATAGATAATGTTAACTAAGGTGTTGGGATTAAGGGATCACTCACTCTCAAAACGAAGAATCAAGGTTCGAAAGTTCGACGAGAGAAGTGTTCTCATTTACTGTTTGGTCTTGTCTCTAACATGATTATTTCTGACGAGTCAAACTATTGCAAGGTTAGAAATCTAGAACTTAGGGTTTCCATAGTCTATTTTCATTCTTCTTCTTTTCTTCACTTTTTCAATTTTAAAATATAATTAAGGGTAATAAAAGAAAGAGTTCCTTTTATAAATTTTTGTAAGATAAAAATATAAGTGATTTGTAATTTTGTTGAGGTGTGTAATAAGTCAAGCAAATCGAAATAAAAAGTTAAAATAATTTAGCAAAGAATTTTAATTGAGGAATTCAATCAATTAAACATCTGCTACATGGATTTTACTGTATCAAAGTTAATTTAGCATTCATGAAATTTGTTGTATTAGGATACTTCAATTTGTTCATTTGTTTACTATTTTTTTTTGTTGTACTACAATTTTTTTTTTTAATTTACTGAAGAAAAATTAATTTATTTTGTGATGCTGTGATAGCTACTAACGAAGCTAGGTCTTACACATGCCAAACAGAAATAAATATGAAACTCATTGAGACTTAAATTGGTTAAATCTATCCAAATTTAAATATTATTCAACACATAAGATTTGTTAACGTTAGTTCTTCTTAACATTTATTGTTTTGAAATTTTGTTGCTAATTCTTTTGAATATACTTAAAAATGTGTTTGTTCTTCTTAACATTTATTGTTTTGAAGTTTTGTTGCTAATTTTTTTGAATATACTTAAAAATGTGTTAATTCCATTATAGTCACATCATCCCGTATTAAAAAAAATGTTACTTTAACAATAATCATGTACTAAAAAATGTCACACCAACCTATAAATGAAAAAGTAATATATTCATAAAAATAAAAAATATCTTATTTATAAAGATTAAATAAAAATATTGTCATATTTACTATGGAGAATGCCTTATTTGTTTTGTAAATTATATATTAAGATAGTAGTTTATATTATCTTTTTTATGGTGGATGACATAAGGTTTCATGTTTCATGTCAGAAGTTAAAAAAAATCAATAAATAAATAAATTTACAAATGAATGATAAAAGAATAATTAAGTTAATAAAAAAAATTTCTTTTTATAATGATGGTTATTTTATGGATCTAGTAGAATAATAAGATTTATATTTATATAAATCCAAAATCTTAAATTTTAAAATAATTTATTTTAATCTTATATTATAATTATGAAATTTTTATTATATATATTGTTTGATTGAATGATAAAGTTGTGTCATTTTGACTGTATGCATAGAAGATTGATGTTTTAATGCAATTTGTTAGTTTTTTTTTATTCACAAGAAAAAGAGATGAATAAAATATATCAATCGTTTGACCTAGAATGGGAAAATAAAAGTGGCATTATAGTTACATATAGATGTATTATATTTGTTTGGAATTAGATATATGATGAATTTGTTAGTCACCAAAATAGCTGAATTTTTCTATTATTTAATTTTATACTAACAAAAATTTATAATTTATGTTAATTATTTCTAAAATAAAGGATGTTATGTTATATGTTTAATAATTTTTTTTATCGATAATAAAATATATAACTTATATGGATTTCTTGGTATAGTCCAACCTATTTACAAAGTATTACAAAATATCAAAGAAAACTAATTCATATATAAGCTCTCACGTTTGATGTGCATGAATGTTCCAATTTTTGCATCTTGTTCCAATATTAATAGTCTCATTTGTTTCCTTAAATGCTAGAGTTTTCACTCATAAACAATTTTCTAATCTCATTGTTTACACACTAGTATTCTGATAATGTTTTGCTCTAGCCATAACAGTAGTCCATATACATGGATTATGCTTCTTCATTAATGTTGTATTATTAATGTCGTGTAATTAGTTGGATTTACATAATACACTGATGTTGTTATATACATCTGACCTGAAACATATATAAACAAACTATGAAAAAGAGAGACTAGATCTCACTATTAGACATAATACTTACTTTGGGTAGTCTAACTAAAAAGAAAGCTTACTGTTACACTTCCAACTCATTCATAACCTCTCTTATTTAAATTAGTAATAACAGAACCTAATTCCTACCAACCCACCTAAGACTAACTAACAACAGATAAAGCAACCATAAATTACTCAATGACTTTCTCCTTAGAAATATACTAATTATTGTGAACTAGCTCCAAAAAATTTTGTAGACTTGACAGCCATATGACATAGTCCACAAAGACCAAGAACATCAGTTTAAAGTTTAAGTTTGTCAATTTCAAACAAATTTTCAAACACAGGATAGGAAATTTCACTTATCAGATCCTTACATATTCCTTCCTTACCAATAACTAGTCGTTCATTGTAGTTATAATTTCATCCTTACTAATACAACAATGATTTAATACCTAATATATTATAAAGTTTTTAAGCAATTCAAAAGACATTGATACCAATTGGAGAATGAAAAAAGTAACAACCATTTAATTGAGTCATACACCATAATTCTTCAATATCTGTCTTTCCTTGCCTAAACATAACCTTGTTCCTATGTTTCTATCTTTACCATATTATTGTTATCCACATATCTTTCCAAGCTGTATTTTTTTTAGAATTTAATTTTATATAATGAAAATGCTAAAAGTTAGCTTTCAAATTGTGGTGCATTGAAATTATTCCTACCCACCTATCACATAACTCCCAGCTTAATTACTTTACAAGTAAATAAAAGTTGTGCAGTTGTCTCCTCTCAACAATATCACTCTTCTCACAAAATTTGACTCTACTAGGTATATTATCTAAAAACATTCTCTAGCCAAAGTATAGTAGATTCGGGAGAGTCTTTAAACTCCACAAAGATTTTTCTCCAACTAGATTGTTCTGCAGTATACAGAAAGTCGATTTTACTGAAAAAAACTCCTTCGACATTTTCTTTTCACACCCAAGCATCATTTCCATCATCTGTAGGATATTTGCTTTCTAATACTTGCAGTAGCTCTTGTTCCAGTACTGATTCCCACATTAATTTCTCATGTCTTCAAAGTATTTTCTCCATTTTCCTTCTACCCATTCCCCCACCTCTCTTATAGTTTTATCTCTAGATTCTGATATAGCTAGTATACAGTCTTGAAAATCTTTGATCTAGTGGTCCTCCTCCAACCCATGAATCCTCCAAAATATGATTTTATCACCTACACCCAGCTGTCAATCTACACTATTATCAAACCAATTTTCCAATTGCTCATCCTCACAAACTTTGCTTAAATCTCTCCACTCTCATGATCCGTTTTTAGCTTTGTTGTTGTTATTTAAGTTCTTCTATGAACCATACTTAGATAGTCTAGAATGTTCTTTCATAGATCATAATTTTTCACTCCTAACCTCCTCTTCCATTTTGTCAAAATAATCATATTAAAATTTTCAATATCTCTTACAAGTCCTCTTTATCTTTGGATTTGCACAAGCTTTTCCATTTAATACAAGTTAACTTAACTTTTCCTATCTTCCTATCCCCACTCTTACAAAACTTTCTTTGTATTTTGGCAACCCTGTTGTAGATACTTTTAGGAACCTTAAAAAAAGATAGATAAAGTGGTAATGCTTTAAAACTGATTTAATAAGGCATTTTCATACAAACAACAACATCTTAGCCTTCCAACTTCTTTAATTTTTTTCTTATTTTCTCCACTCTCTCTATCCAAAACTATTTTTTTCTTAAATTTCTCCCTATTGGGATTCGTAGTTAAAAGGAATTGACATGTGAAGACCGAAACTTCATTTTTCAATAAGTCCTTGTCTATCAGTATCCCTCCTATTTTACTTTTATGGAAGTTGATCCTTAATCCTAATATCAACTCAAAACACCTCAGCATACTTGTTATAATTATGATATTTTTTATCTTTGCCTCATACAAAAAAAGAGTATCATCTACAACCTGAAGTAAATTTACCATCACTCTATTCTTCCCTACCCTTATTATATAGAACAATTGATTCTTGGTAGCTTGCCTTAGCATCCCTACTTTAAGTATATCGAAATTCATTATTATAAAATATTTATGAATTATAAAAAAACATCCATTGCTTGTTCTTATTGCTTTTTATGATTAATGAATATAATTATAGACAATTTTATATGCACCGTTAAATTTATTTATAAATCCTAAGGTAGTTTTACTTATAAATCCTAAGGTAGTATATGATTCTTATTGGTATTTGTTTTAATTGTCATTAATATTGATATTATAATTATGTTAACTTCATCTATGTTATGTTATATAATGATGTATCACCCAAAGAATCAATACTTAATTGTGATTTGAATATTATGTAATTTTAAGATCTTATGTTTATTCTCTATATTATGGATTTAGAATAGTTGGGTTTTTTTTTTCAGTATATTTATATTTTTTTTATAGATGATTTATTTCTTCTTCATAAAACAGGACAAAAAATATAAATTTAATATTAAATACGTTCCATTTATAAGAAATTTCAAGATTTTGACAGTTTTATGAATTTTAAACAAATCTATTAATTTATTTTTTTGATATTTCTATATTTAATTATTAAAAGTTAACATCAATAAAAATTGAAAGTTGGTAAACAATTTTTTAAGTAGAAAAATTACATATTTATTGTTAATACACATTATTGCAATTGATTAAAATAAAAAAAAATATTAATAAATTATCTTAATATTAAAACAAAGAGTCTGCTTTAGAAAAAATTGAGCAAATTATGGATGAAATAGATTATAGGAATGAATCAAAGACCAAGTCATAAACACTTTAATATTAAGCACATTATATAGTAAATTTCAATGCACCACATTAATTATACAAAATGCAGGTGCAAAAAGAATTAAAATTATCATTGAATTCACATAATGTATTGTAATTATATAAAATGCACATGCATAAAGAGTTGAAATTATCAAACCATTGAATTCACATATGTATTGTAATTATGTAAAATGCACATGCACAAAGAATTGAAATTATGAAACCATTGAATTCACATAATGTATTGTGGATTGCAAGTCATTAGAATTATTATTTCTTACTTTTGAAAAGTCCACATTTAACTTTAGATGAAAGAGATGGAAAATTTCAAAGGTGAATTAACTAAGGCCATAAATTGGTACAGTATTATAGTGCAGTACTTGTTCATAATTTGAATAGTTATACCCCACACCATAAAAAGGGTGTCTGCAAAATGCAGAAGCTGCTCACCGACATATCAATGTCAACTTTCATACAAATCATAGAGAGGTGTATTTATTAATCACATGTTTAACATTCTTATGTTACTTTAGATACTAATCAACATCTAAATGATAAATTAACATGTATTTAGGAATATGATTTTAAGTAGTCATGGTATTACCAACAAATATTTGGATCCAACGATTATTAATCTAGGAATTAATAATATTTAACTTTTTGAAATCAAGTATAGAAATGAATTTATATATATATATATATATATATATATATATATATATATATATATATATATATATATATATATATATATATTTATTATTTTTTTTTTTT
>Ga0099825_1002882_pt1 | contig 22984 bp, 11 predicted proteins | sample SiratroredBW_FD_76838 | JGI IMG/M metagenome (GOLD analysis project Ga0099825, IMG submission 76838) | Root nodule microbial communities of legume samples collected from California, USA - Siratro red BW | ecosystem: Host-associated > Plants > Roots > Nodule | place: USA: California | collected... | reverse complement strand
TTTTTTTTATATATATATATATATATATATATATATATATATATATATTTACATTTCAATTTCTGACTGAAAAATTTGTAAATCCTAAAATGATTTTAAACTATACAATAATTTAATAGGCAAACACTTTAAATAAAATTATTTGAATGCTTTCAAACTGAATAAAAATTCCAGACCAATAAATTTCAATTTTAACTGATTTTTAAACCCTGAATAATTTTGAATTATTCAATAAATGTCCAATAATTTAATTATTTTAAACTACCCAATAATTATTTACAGGTAATACATTAAAAAGGTATGATATCTTAAAATTATCGAAACCTAAAATTGATAAAAACTACCCGATAATTATATGTAAAGTTGAAAATTAAAAGTGTATAAATACTAAAATTATCTGAACCTAAAATAATAATAAAAACTATACAATAATTATATGCAAAGATTGTAAATTAACAATATATGAACGGAAAACTTTTTAGCAATGATTTTAGAATGATGATAGTTAATACATATGTCATTACAGAAAAAAAATTAAACATAGTGCAAAATTGTTAGAGAATTTAACAGATGATTCAGAATCATATTATTTGTATTTTATTTTATCTTTTTAAAATTTTTATCAATTTTAATATAACATGGATTTTCTTTAAAAGTAACATACTACAATAATTATAGTAAGAATTATTGTTGTATGTCATTTTTTAAATATTTTTTAATTTCTACATTTAACTTGCATTCAATTAAATATCAAACAAATTTATAGTAAGAACTCTTGTTTTATGTCATCTTTTTTAATTTCTACATTTAATTTGCATTCAATTAAATATTAATCAAATTACTCATAAATGTAATTGTTTATGGAGTATCTTACTTTACATCACATTACAAACATATTTATAAATAAATTGTTTGACATTATTTTGAATTCATATATAATTTATGTAATTGCAAATAAGTATGTAAAAATAATATAAGACTTATACCCTTAAAGGAAATATATACACTGCTTCCTAAATATCATTTTTATTAAATACATCGCATTTTTTTATTACACTACTATTTATCGTGGACGATGTGTAAGATCGCTCGTGTTATATCTTATATTTTTTTTTTCTGTCATTAAGAATTCAATTATTATAAATTGATTATTTAAGGAGAAGAAACATTTTTACTTAAAAATACCATCGGACTTCATTTATTGGAATTAACACATCTTATTATTAATATCTGCAATTATTAAAAGTAACAAAAATTACATTTTCATATAGTTCTTTCAATTATTATGATAATACATCACATCTCAACAAAATTTATTCGATACCTAATACAGAAGCGTCTATATTGTTAATATTATAATCATGTTTTTAATTTGAAATATATAATTTCAGTCTTTTAAATTTATTCTATCGATAGTAGAAACGGTTTTGAAAAAAAAAAAAAATCTTTTACTTAGTATAAGGAGATATTTTTAGTTATTTATTTAAGAAACCACAATATGATTATTCTAAAATTCAAAGATTAAAACCATAGTTAAAAATTTTGATAATGAAAAATGTATTAATTTTGTGTCATTACTTTTTAATTTATGCAATTAACTTGTGTCTTGTTTTGTTTTGTGACGACATTGATGTTGATTTTCAAAGTCAAAATAAATACACCATTGAAACAATTTGCATGCCTTCAAATTTCTTCATCATAGTAATATATTATATAGAGAACAAGTTGAATTTGATTATTAATTATAATATTCTATGCTGGTTTTTCAAAAGAGTGACTTTAGTTTTATTTTCACTATGTTAAAGTGTATTTGGATTGGTTGAATTATGAGGAGAGAGAAGAGAAAAATAGAGATTTAGAAAGATAATCAAAATTCATGGATTTGAATGTGAAAAATAAGAGAAATAGTGGCAGAAAAATCAATGGGTCCACTCATGTGAATGTGATGGTGTGAATTGGAATATTTTTGTGGAAAGTTAAGTTTACTTTACAGTGTGGGAAGTTTCAATGTTTCACAAATAATTAATACCAGTGTCCTGTTTTTAATTATATAACTTATTTAAATGTTCAATACTGAATTATCAAAATTTAAATTATTATTTTTAAGAAATATTGTAAAATTTATATTTAGGATGTCTTTTTCAATCAATTATATAAAATTGTTATACTAAGTGCACTGAAATTAATTCTTACACACGTCATGACACCGATGTTTAAATCTATTATTATTATTATTATTATTATTATTATTATTATTATTATTATTATTATTTAAAAAAACCATTATTATCTAGAACAATAGATAATAGAGATTTTCTAATTTTATATTAATATTTCATATTTTTATTTTATCGTTATATTTGAAAATTATAACAAATAAATATAAATTTTTTGTATGTTACAAATAATTGTATACTATAAATCATAATGTTTTTTTTATGTAATTGCTATTTTTATTTTTCTTAAAATTCACCCAATTATTTTGTTCAAATCTTTAAAGAATATTATATTTATTTTCGCTAAGGATAAAGTGATGAGGTAAAATTTATGTACTTGTGTTTTTGGTGACTTTATTAAGTGTGTGTAATAATTCAAAGATGGTATATATATATATATATATATATATTAGGTTTATTATTTAACTTATTTAATGTACTGTACGTGTTATTTGCCTTCATTTTTGGATTTATGAAGTTACTTTATCCGTGAATGTAAAAATAAGAGAAAGTGCATAAATGAATACCCTAGAGAATGAAATCACAAAAGTAGAGAAAACTCTACATCGCTAAACTTTCTTGACTATTATGCGAAGATAATACGTGTTTTTCATTCTTATTAATTCAATCACTCGTAGACTTTAACTTGAATATGTAACATATGTATTTGTTAATATTAAAATATATAACAAATTTATAATAATATGAAGTTATCTCATAAAGAATATTTTCTTAATTCCTATATTCACTTATACTAAAGTAATTAATTCTTAAAGTATAAACTTCACTTTCTAAAAATATCCCTCTTCTTACTAAGACATAAGTGTGCTTCCTTTTAGAAAAAATATTATAAAATACTAGTGATTATTAAGGTAATTTTTTATATAAATATTGAGTTATACAAAGAATAACATGATAAATACAAGTTTTATTAATATTTTAAATTATATAGACAAATGTATCAGATAAGGTAAAAGTTCATATTAGCTATTAAGTGTATCGAAGTTACCTTATTTGTGTTAAATATTTTATAAAAATACTTTATGTAATATATGGAAAATACTAGTTCAATATATTTAAATTTAATAGTTTTTGTCTTTAATATTTAATGTGATTTAAAGTTAAATAATAAATATAATTTATATATTATTTCAGATAATGTATGATATTTTATATACTATATATATATATATATATATATATATATATATATTATTGGAGTTGTTTTGTATCAGTGTTTATATTATTTTAAAATATATTTCTAGTTATTTGTATTATATGTAGTAATATTTCAAAAATGCTACATAAAAGAACCATTTTCATCGCGAGTTAAATATATTAAAATACTATAACTAACATTTTTATTGTTATTATGTTGTTTAAAAAATATACTTAGTTTTAAATAGCTTCCATTAAACCAACTCATTACTATAGACAAATTAACAAGAAAATTGAATTTCAAGTAAAATAAATGAATATTTTGTTCAGAACAAATGATTATGTTTTTCTATCCTATGCATCACTTATGACTATTTTTATAAATTTTTATGGGAGGTGATTTCTGACTACCACCATTTTTTCATTCTTCTACCTTTTTCTCTTTTTCCTCTCTCTTAACCCAAATTTGTTTCACAATTTTTATTGAAAACATGGAGTGAGAGATAAGAGACGAGGGAAGAGGGAAAAAGAAAGAAGAACAATAAATAAATGAGTTAGAATAAGGTAGGTGGCTCAATCAATCAAATTAGACTTTTTAATATACTAAAACTATACTATAAATAATTATAATTAACTAATAAACAATATACAAAGGCCAATATTGAAAGTAAATACACATTAAACTCGATTTACACTCCTTTATAAGAATAAATTAAGAAATGTACGAATTAAGATTTTAAAATATTTTTTTTTGTAAAAATCTTATAGTATTTAATAAATACTTTCAATTTAAAATTATGTAAAAAATTATATAAATAAATCTCACGATATTTAATTAAGATTATTAAGATTTTTTAAGAAGAAAATAAAGAAATGATATTTATTTAGTATGTTTTAAATTTTTTCAAAAAATAATGATATTAAAAAATATATTTAATGAATTATTTTGGATAGATTTCACATAACATTACAGTGGAATAATCTTATCCAAAACATTTTATTTTCGTATTTATTGTTAAAGTTTTCTTTCCCACATTACACACAAGCTCGTCTATTAAAGAAAACATTTACAATAATCTATTAAAAGATTAAAGTTCATTGAAGAAAACAAAATATTAGTTTTATTTTCTTTATCTGAAAATTTTGTTTTTATTACTTTTCATTAACTACTATATTTTTTATTTCTAATGTATACATCTATTTTAAATCAAATTACAAAAAAGGTTTTATAAATCTTAATATTTTAGTTTTTATATAGTCATGAAACTGCACGTCTGAATGCATGACGTGCAAATCCACAGTTTGATTAAGAATCCACGTGTGCAGCTGCTAGAACAACAACAACACACAAACACACCAAGCCTTAACCTTAACAAAATCAAACCCTTGTTCTTGTTCATCTTCTTCTTCACTCTGAAATGGATCCAGCGTTACCCATCGTAGCGCTTTCGCTGGTGTTGGGTGCCATAATTGCCTTTCTCTTCTTCAACGCCTACTTCCGCAAGCGCCAATCCGAAGTGCGATCCATCGCCAAACCCAATCCCGATCCCAATCCCAACCCTATCTCCGAACCCCTTCCCAAGAAGCCTCTCTCCAAACCCCATTCCACCGACAAGGTCGCTTCCAATTCTCAACTCCTTCTTCTCGTTTCCGTATTGTGTTTGCTTCGGTTCTCAAAATGTGGTTTCTTTTATGGGTTTAGGATCAAAACAAGCGACACCATCCGTTGGATTTGAATACTTTGAAGGGCCATGGTGATGCGGTGACAGGGATATGCTTCTCGCCCGATGGACGCAATTTGGCAACAGGTACTGTTCCTTTTAAAGATAAATTCGTCAATTTTCGTTGCCATGCTTTGTTCAATTCTCTTGTGCCTCTTATTTTCCTCAGGTGTAAGATCTGCGCGTTCTTAGTTTAGTTTTTCTCTGTGCACTATGTGTTGGAGATCACAATGAGTAGAGATAGATCACATTATAGTATATAAGTGGAGAATAAGTCTTATCTTCTAAGTCAAATTTGTGGGTTGAGTGAGGGCCTATTTAGATTTCTCCATAAGCACTTATAAGATAAGAAAAAAAAAGGAACAAACTTGTAAAAATTAGTTCCTCCATAGCTTATGTATGATCAAATTTGTGGAAACTCTCTTGTATAACCTCTTGTGCATAAGTTAGTTAATTTTAACTTATGGAGAAACTCATTCATTATTTTTCTTATTTTTTTCTCTCCTAAAATAGAAGTGCTCATGGAAAACTGGTCAAAACTCACCCTTAGACTTAAACTCAAATTTTAAGACTACATGAGCAGATGGTGGTTATGAGGTGGTTGATAAGCATGTAGGGGTGACAATTGGATTTGGACCTAGTGGCAATGAATATGATAACAGTGGGAAGGGGAATTACTCTTTAAAATGGGATATGGTTAGGATATTTGCTTGCTTGAAAAAGTTCATTGGGTGGTTGTGGGTTTCGGTACTTTAGTGTTCAATCTTCTCATATTGGATATTTCTTTTGAAACCTTATGTTACACACCTCAGCAGCAAGGAAGAGCAAGGACAGAATGGAAAAATCACCCCTTTTCAATTTACATATAGGAGGAGAGGAAAGAAAAATAGGGGAATGAGTGGTGAGAGCAAAGGGATTTTGGGGGTTTGGTAGAGGAGAGAGGAATATAAATAGAGGGAAGTAACATTGGTTGGGGTGTGTGTGGAAATTGGGGGAGAGAATTGGCCTCTCCAAAGCCAAATAAAACTTTTCTGTTATTGCTTTACACATTTACACTTTTACCTTAATAGTATTCTCAGATTTAAGGGAATCATCACACTGATATTCCTTCCTCTGAGTTTCAGCATTCTTCTCTGTTCATATCTTCTAATACTCTTCTTTATATTTTCTATTGCTCCTATGTCTACTTATTCTGTTCTGAGGGAGGGTTTTATACCAAGGAACTTTACAACTTGGTTTATATATTACACCTTAGTGTATTAGTTACTTTGTCAAAACATCACATCAGGTTCTGTGCTTACTTTTATTATGTTGGATTTGATTTTAGTTAAGTTGTTTTATTTAATATATGATAAATTTGTGGATATTTTTAAATTGAGTTAGATATTACATTTTAAATTAATGCTATTGGTTTTGTGAAAATTTTCATATTAATATTGGTAGTATAATTTTTTACTTTATTGGTTTGTCAAAAATAAGATATATTAAGAATGAAAACATATTTCGTTTAGCCAAATGCAAGTATGTGTTCAGGTACGAATATACGGGTATGCATAGGATATGGGTATGAGTACTTAAATTTGCTGCTTGCATGGAAGTATGGATCTGAGGACAAATATTTCCATTTCCATGAATCTATGTGCATCTATTAATTAAAAATTTCTAGTTATACTTATTTTCTACTACAAAGATAAGCCCATCTTGACCTCATTGTTGATATGTTTATTATTCTGAATATTTTGTTAAACAAGATCTTCATTAGGTAGATGAGAGAAAATAATACTAGGTAGACAATATATAAGCTGTCAAAATAACGAAACCAAAACCAAAGGACCAAACTAGCTGTAAAACACTGCTGACTCAAGCAGTCTTTCTGTACCATTACCTGAGCTGCCATAGATATAGTTTTTTCCCATAGGCATAACATGTTTAAGAGACAATGGTATCATTGAAGTTGTAGACAAAGTATTGAAGAGCTTGCATTGACTAGAGATAAAAGTCAAACTAGAGTATGTAAATGGGCACAAATCTCACCTTATTATGTCAATTTTGTAGGGTTGAGTTAGGTTTAAATTTCACTTTTTTAAGACAACCACTCAAGTCAATGACAATAAGGAACCTGCAAAAGTAGTGCTCAGCATTTGCTGCCTCCGTATTAAAGTTCCTTACTGTTTCAAAGTGATCACATGTGTTGACTTGTACTTTTCAAGCACCATTGTTGTTTCCTAATTTCCTTTGTTTTCTTTGACCCAAGATTCCTACCTGTTCTAATGGTTTTGTTTTTTATTTATTTTCACTTGTACAAACAATGAAGCATTGTGCGATTTTTTTTTTTCTTAAATTCCTAATTATATTGTCTGTGCAAACAGCTTGCGGTGATGGAGTTGTGAGAGTGTTTAAGTTGGATGATGCTTCAAGTAAAAGTTTCAAGTATGTGAATTTTAAGAGCCTCTTGGCACATGCATATAAAATAAATGCCAATCATATCTCATATGCATAAATTTTATTGTCTCTACTCTTTTGCAGGTTTCTAATATGCATAAATTTTGTTGGGTCTACTCTTTTGCAGGTTTCTAAGGATTAATTTACCTGCTGGTGGTCATCCAACAGCAGTTGCATTTTCTGATGATGCATCCTCCATTGTTGTGTCATCTTATACTCTCTCTGGTTGTTCATTATATATGTATGGAGAAGGGAAGCCCGTATCTTCGGAAAATAAACCACAAACAAAGCTTCCTCTCCCAGAAATTAAGTGGGAGCATCACAAAGTTCATGATAAAAGGTCAATATTGACCATGTTTGGAGCCTCAGCAACTTATGGCAGTGCTGATGGAAGTACGATTATTGCCTCTTGTTCAGAAGGTATCTTTCCGACATCAATTCCCATTGGAATCTATGAAAAAATGTTCTGTCTGTATGTCATAATTTATTTATATATTCAGGGTCTTCTTGCCTAATAGTATGCTGTGATGATGAAGGGAATTCCAATTTTAATTAAAAGTAGCTTGTGCAAAATTAAACGCTTGTATGGGGAAGGGTCTACAAAATGATTTAAGTAGAACATACATTTCTGTTTATGTCGCCTGTTGACATATTTATTGGATCACTAAATACTACAAAGGTCTCAGCAACCTATACTGTTTGACATAACCTAGGAACTTCTGAGTAAGAAAAATTGAATTGTTAACTAAAATTTGGATGTGGAATGAGATTTCAAGTTGCTAATGAAATTATTGTCAGTGTCTTTATGCTGAAATTTAATACTTCATGTTTGCTTTCTCTAACCTGTCCTAAATATGATTTCTAATTCAGGGACTGATATCATTCTTTGGCATGGAAAAACTGGGAAGAGTGTTGGCCATGTGGATACAAATCAATTGAAAAATAACATGGCTGCTATATCACCCAATGGTCGTTTTATTGCCGCAGCAGCATTTACTGCAGATGTGAAGGTGAGGTTTAATGTGCAAATCTATTTAATTTTTTTACGAGTTACTGATATTTCTTATGTATGCACGCATAGAGGCGCAACTCCTACTATGCAGTAAGAGGTAGCTTTTAAGCTTAATGTCTTGTGTTTTTACTAGCTAGGGACCAGATTTAGCTGTATCATCACCTCAGAAGCAAGGTTTGTATTTGTTCAATTAAAAAAGGGAATAAGCCACGTGGAAAATATGTTAGCCTATTATTAAGAGTTATCCTTCATTTCTATTACATGTGTGTTTGTCTGAAGTTATGGTACAATGCTGCTATAAATATTGCTCGGTGAAGTATATCCAATCACCTTCCTTGTTTACTATTCTCTCTCTCTCTCTCCGCGTATATGTATGCACAACACCTTTTACTTTAATTTTGTCAATGGTCAATGAACCTTTTTAGCCAAATGATTTCTAATGTTGTGTGACCAGTGTGGAAAAATGAATATGTGGAATAAACATGACTTTAGAAATTCTATCAATTAGTCTGTTTCATCTATTTAGGTAGAAAACAAATGTAAAAGTTGGTATTGTGAAGAATATTTTCCATGAAGCAAAAAGAAGATAATAGAGGGGGATGTGATATTATCAAGAGTACTTCCCACCTTGGCAAAAGCTTGAGTTATTAGCAAAGGCACTCTTGACATATAACACTCTACATTAGATATGGGCACCACCCTGTCTAAGCCATTAGGTATAACCACTGGACGGACAAACCTCACATGCACCCTTGTTTCCTTTGGCTTAATACCAAGTAATACAACTTTCAAGAACGCTTCTCTCCATGGCAAAATCTTAAGCAATTTTCATGAAAAAAGCTTAGGCTATTAGCCAAGGCACAATTCTTGAGGTAACACTCTGATATAGATTTGGGTCCTCCCTCTTTAAGTCATTAGGCATGGGCCACTGAGTTGAGTCTAACCATCAGACCCAATATGCTCCCTTGCATTCCTTTGGGCTAATACCATATGATATGGCCAAGAGCATTGGTGATCATGACAAAAACATTAGCTATTAGCAAATGTGCTATGCTTAACATTTAACACGCTGCATTACATGTGAGGCATTCCCTATTTAAGCCATTGTCGTGGGCCACTTGGTTGGCTCAACCCATGGACTCAACACGCACCCTTGTGATCCTTTTGTTTGATACCAAATGATATTATTTTGAGCATTTACTTCCATACCTAAAAGTTTAGCTATTAGCAAAGGCTTGATTCTCGCAGTCCTTAATTAAACCTGTATTCAAGCCATTGGGCATGGGTCGTTATTTTTGAATGTGACACACAAACCCAGCATGTACCCTCATCATTTTGGGTATATTAGGATGATTTGCTGGCTTGTAATAGTTGGGGGATGACTGAATACCAGGGGATGGAGAAGGAAGAAAATGGATTCTTGAAGTTAGCACTATTCCTGATGTGATATCATGTTTTTAGGCAGTGCATGGATCTCTTTAGACCAATATCAAAAAATTGATGTTCAATTGAAAATTTAGAATAATTTCAGATAATTTTCTGTTGAAGTAACACAATAGATCACAGGACTAGCTTTTGAAGGAAATCTTTGTGTGTAATGATCAACATATTGGTCAATCATCATCTTTTGTTCGTAATCTGTCAATAACTATGCCTACTCAAGAACCAAGATAGCAGCAAGTATATATCACTTAAAACTGCGCCATACAATGAAAGCCAGAATAAATCAAATTAAATATAATACTGCAATCACTTGTAATTCGTCTTTGACATGAATAGAATACAGTTGTCTAATAATTTGTTAGATGGCCTCAGGGAGCCTCTCAATAATACACAATTATTCATTACTATGCTTTTATTATTTTTGATTGGCAACATTTATCAGAATGTTACTGCTTCTGCTTTGAACATTGCTTTATGTATTCTCCATTTGTTTCTTGTTTACAATGTTTGGCAGGTCTGGGAGATTGTATATGCGAAGGATGGATCCGCCAAGGAAGTTGTAAATGTCATGCAGCTTAAGGGGCATAAGGTTAACATTTTTATTTTGGGGTGATTTAAAATTTAATTTAACCTCCCATTCATACATGTATAGACTTTTCACGCCAAAAAATTCAAAGATTATATTTTCCTTAAAGTACATTGCAACTTTGTTTATATAAAGGTATATTATAGATTAATTTTCATATATTTTTTATGCAGTAGTCTTATATTTCATGTATCACATTAGAATATCTTGGGTCAAAGGAAATTTCATGAGCATGATGTGCATGGACAATTTTCATGAAGGCATGCCTGCACTCGTGCTCACATGTGTACAATTTAAACAAAGAATAAAGATGATGGTCCATTTCTACATGCAGGCATATTAGCTTTACAATTTAAACAAAAAAGAATAAAGATGATGTTCCATGATTTTGACTATGATTATGTGTTTATTACTTGTGTGTCAGAGTGCTGTGACTTGGTTATGCTTTACACCGAACTCTGAGCAAATAATCACTGCATCCAAGGATGGTTCAATGAGAATATGGAATATCAATGGTGAGCAAACTTTGAAAGATGATTATTTTTTCAATAAGTAGGGTTCTTATCCAAATGTTAATATGTGCTGTCTTAAGGACTAGGTTGTTAATTTGTTCAATTCATCTCACCTTATTTTCCTTGTATCCTGAAGTTCGTTATCACCTTGATGAGGATCCAAAGACTTTGAAGGTGTTCCCTATTCCTCTTCACGATTCTTCTGGTGCTACTTTGCACTATGATCGCCTTAGTATTTCCCCGGATGGAAAAATCTTGGCTGCCACCCATGGTTCCACATTGCAGTGGTTATGTGTTGATACTGGAAAGGTTTTAGATACAGCTGAGAAAGCCCATGACAGTATGTCCAAGCATCAACTCTTTTAGTTGTTCCCTTGAAACATATAAATCAAGTTATTTTCCATCTGTGATCTTCCAGTCGTTGACTATTTTTTTCATTTGCAGGTGACATTTCTTGCATTTCTTGGGCTCCTAAAGCTATTCCAATGGGTAAATTCCATTCCTTTTGGTCCTTCACATAATTTATTGTGTTCTCAACAAATTTCCATTATTGTTGACACAAATTTGTTGCCAAATATGTGTCTTGTATCTTATGGGCTAATCAGTGTTAGAAGATAATGCAAAATTATCTACATGATACAAAGTGAATTTGATTTATAAACATACCAACACATGCTTCTTACTTATGTTCATCATTATGATACCTATAATCTTGTCCTAACTCCGATGTATTTTTTTTTTCATCTTAATGATTTTGGTGGTGCCTTTTACAGGAAATGATCAAGTCTTGGTTTTAGCCACTGCTAGTGCTGACAAGAAAGTAAAGTTGTGGGCATCTCCATCTATCCCTTCATCCTAAACCACTATGCTAGTGCACCAACTGCCATCATTAGCATGCCTCTGCTTGCACTGACAACTAATTTACATTAAAGAGAGATGCTTCAAAAGTTTCTCTTCACAACTTGATCAGAGCTGCTGGTATCTTTTGAAATTTGAATGAGAAACTGTGATGAGCTGAAATGATACAAGCCCTTCAGTTGATTATGCTTAGACTTGTATCTTTCCGAATTTTTGTGATTAATAATTTATAGACATATAGATAATGTTGGTTTTGGTTGTGCTAATCATATGAAGTGATGCGAGAATAGTGTTGTAGTGCTTTGGGAGAGAACAGAATGGACATGTTGCTAGTGAATACAGTTTGTCATTAAAAGAAATTATTCATATTTTCATCACAATTATGAGGGCATTTGTCCATCCTATTTTGAAATGGTTGAAATCGGGAAATAACTGACAAAATTCAAATCACATTTCGGCTTTTTTTCCCTCCTGCACCCCATAATTTCCATCTGCACACCCGTAACTTTTAAAATGACATTGTGCCTTTTAGAAGTGACTTTGATTTGTATAATAAGATTTCTGAATATATGAAATGCATTTTGAAGCTAGTTTCTCTTAGTATGGGTGTCGTAGTAGTTATGGGGGTGCAGAATGCAAAATCCCACATTTTGATGAACTTTTGAGCTACAAGCCCACAACCAAACTATTAAGCTCATATTCAACTTAGGGTTTTTACTTCCTGCACTCCAGATTTTGAACCTGTGCCTCTATAATCTTTAAAATGATTATTTTACCCTTCTTTTAAAGAAATGATTTCCGGATTAGTTGTTCTGAAATTTTTTCTGAAACAAACTTCAAAATTCATGAAATACAATATTCAACACGTTAAGAATAGGATAAAATTTTTGGAACAAGATTCTGGAATAAAATTTTTGGACTCTTCTTCAATGGCAATGTTGTAACAGTGCTGGTTAAAAAATATGGGGTGGAGGGAGTAAAAGCCTCAACTTAGAAGGCTTTGAAAATGGTTTCGAAACCACTGGAAAATGTCTACATTTTGTACGATAGTAAAAAACAATAATAGAAATACCTTATCCTAATTTTGATTAAATAATTACATGTTTTTGCCTAACTTCCCCTTGCTTTCTCAGTAGAATTAATTTTAAAAATTTTCATTCTTTATTTTATTCATTATTTATTTTAAAAAAAAAAAAAACTTAGTATACAGAGAGAGTAATTGTTCTTTACTGATCATTTACATTGAGGAAGAAAAAAACAAATATAAATGAATCTCTTACTTGATTGTTATAAATTAATTGAAAACAAAGAATTAAGGACCATAAAAAAGTATAAATTCAAAATAAATAATTATGGAGCTAAAATAGTATAAAAATTATAGGTAACCGTGAACGGACTTTTGATTTTAAATTTAATATTTTAACTAATTATTAATATAATATTACAAAAGATTAATAATATTACTATTTGGTCTTCACATTTTACTTTATACATAATGTAACTCAAACTAAACTTAAGGAGTTGATTTATACTCCGAATATGTCATGATAAAAACAATATTAACATAACCAGAAAAACATATTACAATTAATTTAGTGGTTGTTCTTTTCACTTATAATCAGCATACTAAATTTAAAACTTTAAATTAAAAACATATTTGTGAGTCGTCACTAATTTTGTAGGATTGAAAAAAAGTTCTCTTTTAAAAACAGGTTTGTGCATATTAAGTTACACTCAGACTCAATTATAGACCAAAGTAGCATAAATTCAATACCAACACCCCAAATTTAGCCTATAAACAAATTAAATCATAAGAAAATTAACGACATTTTGTAAGATTAAATTTAAGTCACTTACTATTCAAGAAAAAAAAATACAAACAAAAATTAATAATAAAGATCATATAAGCTAAACATTTGTAGACAAAATTCTCAAGAAGAGCTGTAACTTTTCTACAATATTTTCAAAATGAGTAATTTTCTTTTTATTTTCACGATAGATAAATCATGCATAGAAGATACAATTACATTATAAAGAAATTATGTCTCTATTATATGATTTCAATTATGTGAGAATGAAATTATATAATGGTAACACGATTTCTGTGTTAATGGTAAATTATGCAGGAGAGACCCAATTTCACTAAATTCTTCGTTCAATCACTGTTAATTAGAATGGTAAGTGATTAGTATGATTTCAGGGTTAAATGCATAACACTGAAATCATGTGGTCTTGACATGATTTCAGTGTAGTTGAAATTGTATGGGACTAGCACGATTTCAGTTATAATTCAACAACACTGAAATCACGTCCTTTGAACACAATTTCAATACTTTAATTTAGAAAAACATAATACTTAATTTATTGATTTTATGGTTTGAATGATATAATTTACAAAATTCATACAACAAGGTAACGTGTAAACACACTAAAGTATAGAAGATGAACAACATAAAGTAAATTATATAATTCAAACCATAAAATCAATAAATTAAGTGCTTTATTTTTATTATTTTATAGATTAAAGCACTGAATTTATGTTTCAGGTGCCCAGTTTTACTGTTGCTAAATTATAATTGAAATCGTGCTAGTCCCACATGATTTCAACTATAATGAAATCGTGCCAATATTACATAATTTCAGAGTTAGCACGATTTTAATTAACACTGGTTAAATAAGACATCAAAAGAATTAAGTGAAATCGTACAAACATGATTTTACCTTTAACATAAAAATCGTGTTATATTGGCATGATTTTATTTTCAAATAATTTAAATCAATGCAATAAAAATACAATTAATTCATAATGAAATCATACCACCTATACATCTATCGTTAAAATAAAATAAAAATTATTCATTTTAAGAATATTGTAAGATAATTGCATCTCTTTTAAATTTTTGTCACGTTTGTAAGTATAACACCATCATATAGAAGATAAAAATTATCATTTGACTTCCAAAAAGTTAACATTTCGTACCTACATATTCCCAAGTACTAACAAATCTAAAAACTGAACACACCACAATTTTTAAAAAATTAGTAAGGTTTATTGAATTTTCAATCCTTTAATTTGTTACAGCTCAAATAATTTAAAATGAAGAAAAAAAATTAATAAGCTGTCAAATTAACTCCCTTTTATTGGATCTAAAATATCTATAGAGATTGGAGATTGGAAACCTAATAATAGTAAATAAAATTTTCACTGAAAATAAATAAATAAATAATTAATCTACTTAATTAAAGTACACGTATCACTATTATTTATATAAATCAATTGTTCAATACGATGTTTCTACTAGTTTTATAAACAACATATAAATTTGTGTATAAGAACCTTTTAGAATAAATGTAGAAAATAGAAAATCTGAACCATACAATGTAAGTTTCTATTGTGTTAAATATAAATAAATTAAACCAAAATGTTGGAATACAAATATAATTAACACAATAAGTAGATAGTTAAGTTTTTCAGAGAACAATATTAAGTTCTTTATTCATTAAGTTGATAGAAATTTGATTATATAAAAATTAAGATAAGATTATAGCATGTGAACCGCTAAAGTCGGTCTCGTGAAAAATTTGCACAAAATACTAAGTTCTAATTTTATTAGAGAGAAAGTATCTAAATTATCCCAATACTAAAAACACCTATCCATTCATGTTGTAATATATAAGGCCATTCTTTATTAAACTTTAAAATTTCTCTCATATGGTATAAATTAAATGTTTATTTCAACTTTATTTATTTGATCATAGAGCCATTTTTAAAGTAAAAAGCATAACACAGCTACTTCATCTTGTAATTTTGGGTGTAAGTAGAATTTTCCTTGCCCATCTGCTTTATGTATTGGTACCCCTGCAAAATAAGATATAGTAACCCTATTATTATTACAATGATGAATTTATCCTTTACCAAAATATTAAATAATTCCATTGTTTTATAAATAAAAAAATAAAATGAAAGTAACCAATGCTTAAACCAATTATTTACAAAGATGAAGGTTACCTTATTAGTTCCATAAATGTAGTCACAATAGGTAAATACTGAGGCAAAGTTGCTTTGACTTTTTTCACCAACATAGTGATGGTAGTCATGGAATGCTGCTCCTCCATAAAATGGTATAAACTTTGTCCCACTCCAAGGAAAATCATACCTTAACCATGTCATAACATAAATAAGATTTAAAAAAATATCAGTTTATGTATTTTGAACTATATTAAAATAATTTAATAAAGGTTATAGTTATGATTGCATAAAAAAGGATTTCTTTTTGCCTCTGCATACATATTTAAAGGACAAAAATTAACCTTGAAAATCCATAATTATAGTTTTTCTCTTTACTCTTCCTATTCATCTGCTTTCTCTTTTGGATTATGTGATTTTGGAATTTTTCAAATAGTAAAATCCATAAGTGTTTTCCGTGAAGAATAGTTTTTGATATGAAAGCCTATTCTAGACTGTACAGTTTAGAAGTTAATTTTTTGTGGAAAGAATAATTTTTAAATTGTATAATCAGAATAAACTTTTAAAATGATTTTAAAATTGTACAGTTCAAAATAAACTCTGAGATTTAAAAGTTATTTTTTTCTAAATAAAATTAACTTTTAAATCATGTAATTCGAAATTTATTTTGAAGATTATATAAGATTATACAATCCAAAAATTATTTTTTTTAGATTATGTAATATGAAAACCTATTTTAGATTGTATAAACATTTCTATAACAAGCACAAACAAGAAATTTTAATATTTGTAGAGTGTGGGAGGAAAGCATAGGGTGTAAAAAGAAATCCTCTGAATTAAAATAGAATTTTTACCCGCTATGAGTCTCAATGGCTTCTAGCTGGCGCAAAATGAACCATAACCAATAGGTTGTTATGTGGCCTGGGACTAGTATTGGGCCTACAAATGCGGGTATACCCAATATGATTATTTCGGCCCAATGAGCATAAGGTGCTGATAGCCCAAATGGTGCTGAATATTCATGATGAAGCTTGTGGATGTTCTCATAGGCCCATTTATGATGGAGCATCCTATGAACCCAATAACCCAAATAATCTTCTATGACAAAGTAAACTAATAACTGCCAAAACAATTCCCAGCCTGATGGCAATGACAAACCAGTTCTGATCCCAATCCACTGAAAAACAAAAATTGCATAACTCATGCAACCAAAAAAAACCCTACAATTTCAATCATTTTTTATCTTTTAAGTTTGCAAATTTAAACAATTTTTGATCCAACATAATATATCATCTAAATACTAACAAACAATATTAACTTATATTTTAAAATAACAATATTAAAATTTATTGTTAATATTAATATTTAAGCCAAAGAGCATATGATTGTCATCACTTAAAGTTACGTTAACATTCCTCTTTTCTACTAAAGTAAACAAAGTATCAGTGGACTAGCAGTAAACTAAAACTATTTAATTTTAAAAATTGAAAAACTAAATGTGTGATTAAATTTTTACAAAAATTAAATTTACACATTTACATAATTATAAAAATTAAAAATAAATGTAAGTTTAATTTATTTGGAAATCAAGTTTTCAAATAAATTAACGAATTAAATGTTATTAAACAAATAAATCTATAAAAAGTTTAGAGGGGACCAGGTCCCAAGCCTTTAAATAAATGGGTACTTTTTTCTTTATTCCCTTCTCTGGCTAAGTTAATTTCAATACCGAACATGATTATGGTATAAGTTTGTGTCCATTTTTTTTTTTGACAAAAATTATTGATAATTATTAAATTGAAAATATGTTATTAAATAGTAAAAATATTTGTATAAAAATTAATTATAAAAATAAATATTTTTCATTGCGTAGGTGGTACTTTATATTGTGGATAATTATTTGAATTTTAAAAAACTTAATTAAAAAGATAAAATCATAAAAATTGTGTACACTAAAATAGTAACTAAAAGGAATAATGTATTTATTAATATTATATATAATGTTATAGATAACTGCGACCACATATATTAAAAAATATTTAAACTAAATCAAATCAATATTAAATTCAACTTGATTGTATAAAAAAATTATTTAAAAATAAATACTACATTGTTATATTAATTTAGTTTTTAAAATTGAATTAATTTTAAATAAAAATTATTTAAATTAATTTGGATTATAATTTATAAAATTAAAAAAATATATTTCAAAATATAATGTTTACCAATAATAATTCAAATAATTTAAACAACTCACATATTTTAAAGAATTTAAACTTTGAATGGTATATTTTAGTTAAATTCATTTAAATCATTATATAATTCAAAATAAATTTTGAAAATTTAGTTCAATTTAACTAGATATTTAAACCAATTTTAAAGTTTAATTTAATTTATAGATTTTATCCATCCTAAGCGCAATTACATAAATTTTAAAAAATTAATATAGTATGTAGAGATTCTAATTGGAGTTTTAGTGTTTTAGATATGAAAAGTAAATTTTATTTAAAAGTAATTTTTAGTTTAACTATAACTCACTAATTTATATTTAATTTATAAACAAAACATACACTCACGTAGAAGATTGGAGAAAATCTGATAGTAAAAGCAGATATTTTTTTATCAGCAATAAAATAAAAGAAGATTATATTGTAAAGTGAAAATAACAAAATTACAATATCAATTATATATATATATTTTTTTTCATGAACAAGGACAAGCTAAACCATCCTATGACAAACATATAAAATATTATCAATATTTTATTTACTTTTTGTTGATGTAAACTTTTACATAGTACTTACTGGGCAGGGCAGAGTATAGAGTGTTTAGTATTGTACTTTTACTGTGTCTGGATATTATTATTTTTACACGGAATGCAGTTTTAATTTTTAAAAAAGTTAATAATATTCTCAACCATCAATGGAATATTAATTTCTATTTTAAATTTGTCTTCAAAATAATTATTTTGTGTCTTAATATAATAAAATTGATTAGAAAGTGGTGTAGTTATTGATATTTTAAATTTGGTTGAAATTTTTTTAAGTAATAATTTTAGAATGGATATATAATTCTTTAGGGGAATGTTCGTGATAATGACACTCTTAATTTTTTTATGTTTTAGAGTTGGTTGAAATTTATTGATATCAACGTTTTTATTTTAAATTCGTGCTATTCACAGTATAATAAGAGAGTTACTCTTCTTACATTAGATTATTGTATCATTAGTTTTTATGTTAGATTGCTTATTGATATGGATATATTTAGTAGTTTTTCTATCATCGTTCGGACTTTATTATTGTATCATTAGGTTTTATGTTAGATTGCTTATTGATATGAATATATTTAGTAGTTTTTTTACGATCGTTCAGACTTTATTTTTGTGGTTGACTTAGAATATGGATGACTTTCACTTTTGTTTTTAAATGGTTGATCACATGTTTATCATTTCAAAAGTGATAGATTTGATTATGAAGTGAAATTTAAATAGTTTTATGTTTTTAAGTCTAACTTAGAATAAGGAAGGAAAATGTAAATATACATATTAAGGTGGTTAATGTTGTTAATATTTTTGTTTGTAATTATTTTAAATCATTCTTTTTAGAAAGTGGTATTGTTATTCTTAATAATAATTCTAATCAGGAAGATAGTTTAGAAGAGATGTTAAGTCTTGTTGATGATTCTCAATATATATCTTGGGTTCAGAATGTTGAGTAAATACAACATGTTTCTCTTAAGTGTGACTTGGCTCATTCATGTGATTTGACCTTTTCAATTTTTTTTTTCTAAATTATCTATTCTGGATAAAAAACTTGTCTGAAGATAAACATGAAATTATAAATACTGTAGATTCTAATCTTTTCTTGATTATTTTCATTAACAATAGTTTTAAATCTGTTTTCTGGAAAGAATTTTTTTTTTAACAGAGTGTTGATATCCAGAGTTTAGTTTTTAAAAGGTGAACAAATATGTTGGAAACTTCTAACTCAAACTCTAAAGGTCATGATGATATGTAATCACCCCACAGGCTTAGTAAACCACTTAAAATTGCTTCTATAACAGTTAGAAAAATCACAAAAATAGTTTCTCATAGTTCTATTAGGATTATGCTTGATATTATGATAGCTGCTGGTTTAAAAGTCTGAAAATTTCATTACAGTCGTTCTAGTTTACATGTAACTGTTACTGGTTCATGCTATGTGAGACTGCAACTGGATGCTGGAGGAGAATAATACAGGTTACTCGTGCTTTTTCTTCTAAATTTGAAGATGACTGTAAATTGATCTCTAAGTACTAAACCGATCAGGTGAGACAAGAGTTAACTAGTGATTCAAATGAGTTAGAATGATATGTTCAAATTTTTAGACGATCAGACAGAGAGAGGAATAGTGCTTTCAATGTGCAGAGAGAAGAATAGTCTTTCTAATGCTACTGCTACTAAAAGACCTATTAGAGTGGTACCACAAAGAAAAAATGATAAAAAAATTTGTTCACTCATTTTTTATTTTTTTCCTTATATTTTTAAACATAATAGGTAAACCTCTTCCAAACTCTTCTCTTTGGTTTCCTTTAATTTGTTTTTTTTTTTACTTGTGTATATTATTCATTTGGATTATATGGATGACTTGATCTGTTTCTTTCCTTTTTTAGATTTGGTTTATGTCATTATCTTATTTTTTTTCTTTTTATAAATTCTACATTATATTTGAGCATCTCACGCTTACATTTAAACAGGGATGATTTTGTCCTATTCATTTATAAGAAAAAAACTAAATTCATATAAATTATCATTTAATTGCATTAAATTCTAATATATATCTTTTTTATCTAAAAAGTCTGTATCATTAATTTTTTTTTTAAAAAAAAGAAAACTGTGCATCTTAACCTTTTACATAGAAAGGTGAGAACTGATGACAATAATGCAACCAAAGACAAGACATTATTAAAAAGTTAGAATGTTTTTTTTTTAAAAATGTCATTAAATAAAGTAAAAAAGTAAATTTTCTTTTTATTTAAGAAAATTCTTACATTAAATGACTATTATTTTTTAGCTATCCATAGTACACTAATTTCGTCACACAACCTAATATTAGATATGTAATCCGTTGAAAACATCAAGACTACACAATTTTGTATATAATCCGTAAGAAATATCGATTTATATATGGATTTTGAATGTTTCATACGATTTTTTTATATGTAAAATGCATTTTTTTAGTGAATACTAATCAGTATTAATTGAGTACCACTATACTCAAACAGAGATGCATCAACTTGAAAGTTTTGAGTACATATTATTTACTGCACTAAAAAACTGTTCGTGTGAATTATCTCCCACAGCCTGGGAAAGGATTATCTCAAGTGAACATAAATTAGAACAATAAAAAACATATTATACGAATAAGTTATCTTTAAAGGTTATTAGGATATTAAATGAAGATGTCACTTGATAAATCTTAGCATTTGCTTCAAGCCTTAATAATGTTTTACTTTCAGATTATAGGAGACTAAAAACTTGAGAAATTCCCAATTTAACCTGGTTAATCATATTACTGGTATGCATGATTAAGATAATATCTTAATTTAATGATCAAATATGTTTAACTTAAATGGTTACTGGTCTAAGATTGCATTCACTGTATGTAAGTTTCTTATCTAATTATAAATTGTTCTATCTGAAAGAAACAAGCAAAAGAACATACCTTTATGGTGGGATAAGAAATGATCTGTAGTGGAGTAACTGCAATGACAAAGGTGTGCATGACATCTCTGTAGCATTTGAACATTTCCCAGAATGTTCTCTTCACCTTGGGCTGAATCTTGTGTTTGTTTAGGTTCTTGTTCCCACTAAGCTCCATCAATAAGAATGGAATAGGGGCTATAGAATAAAATAAGCACAAGAACAGAGAGTTGTGGCAATGAAGCACAAAATCAGGTTTGTTGGCAGAATATTTAAACCATATTGTCTCAGCTAGGGTTAGAGCTCTTCCTAGGGCAACTTCTGCTTCTTCAAGGGTATGGTAAGGAAGCATAGTGAAGTTGTGAGAGATGAGGGAACTACTATGGAAGAGGAAGAAGAGAAATGTCACTGTATAGAGCGATTGAATTTGGGTTCCACAAATGCTATGCCATGTGTTTCTTATTAGATGTGAAATGAATGGCTATAGCTTAGTCTTTTAATATAGGGCAATAAATGACTTTAGATGATTTGAGTGATTTATGAAATGTCTTAATTTTTGTTACAGTCTTCTGACCTTTGATTACTTGTAGTTTATTCATGAATATTGTTGTATTGATTTATTATTTTTTAAGTGGAATCTTTCCATCATTTTTTTAATTATTACCAAATACAACTTTTTTTTAATTATTACCAAATACAACTTTTTTTATTATTAAGGGAGTCTTTTGTGTTAGTATAAGTTATTTACGGTTGAATAATAACTAATATTATAAGAGATTTTGACGGCATAGTATATATAGGTATTTCTTTTTCAATATGATTGATTTTATACTCAGTTTAGTGTTTTGTTTCGCATAAAAAAAATGTTGATGTAGGATATGTTGGTTAAATAATAATAAATAAATAATTATTTCTTTAAAATTTTATATTATTAATATATTGTGTATAATAATATGCATAAAATTTTTATATGTAATAAGCCAATTTTTTTATAAAAATAATGGGAATACATGAGTTTGATTTTTCTAGCTATCACATCAGTACGAATTATTTATTATCATAAAGCATTTCGACCTAATATATAAGGTAAGTATATTCTTCTTTTTACATGGTGTATTTCATATAAAAAAAATGTTTGGTGCATTTACACAATAACATTTCTTTTTACGTTATTATTTATCATATCTTATTAGTGTAATGGATTTTCTTTTAAGTTAAGTGAAATTAGACAGGAGGGTTAACATTCCTCCAACACATTTTCTTATTTTATATATATATATATATATATATATATATATATATATATATATATATATATATATTTTTTTTTTTATTTTTTTTTTTTTTTTTTTTTTTTTTTTTTTTTTTTTTTTTTTTTTTTTTTTTTTT
>Ga0099825_1002880_pt1 | contig 22986 bp, 13 predicted proteins | sample SiratroredBW_FD_76838 | JGI IMG/M metagenome (GOLD analysis project Ga0099825, IMG submission 76838) | Root nodule microbial communities of legume samples collected from California, USA - Siratro red BW | ecosystem: Host-associated > Plants > Roots > Nodule | place: USA: California | collected... | reverse complement strand
TTAAAAAATTATATATATATATATATATATATATATATATATATATATATATATATATATATATATATATATATATATATATATATATATATATATACTGTTTTATTTATTTCAAATACAAAAATATATATGTCTTATTAAGTGAATGAATTAATATGAAATATTAAAACAAGTCAATCAATTAATAATAAGAAAAGGATAAACAATTTTAATTGTCAAAAAATAATATTTTTAATTTTAAATTTTAATATTTTTTATAATTCTACATTTTTTCTAATTTACCTATTAAGTATATACCAACATGATTTTATTATATTGGAACTTTACTGAATGGCCAAACCCAAAGAATATTGGATTCTTCATAGCTTCAAGCACATATTACCATCTAATGCATAAGCTAATGGACTTATAGGTTAAGTTTTCTAAGCAATTCAACACATCACAAAGCTTGGAGCTTCCAAAGTGCCCATATGTAGGCAAATGTGATGAATAAAATAAGCAACGATTTTGATTATGTATGGACCCTTTTACACGAAAATAAGGGAAAAAAATATCATGGTTTGATGTGAATCTACATAATATTCACTCTTAGTAGTAAAATATATTTCTCTCTTTCATTGTCCAGTGTACTTCTTTGGCTTTACTTTCGTGTGAATAAATTATTTGTTAAAAGCTCCTTCTTTTTCCTTGGCTTACTCCATTTTCGTGCTTTTTCCCTATATATGACGTTATATTTGGGTTATAAAGCAGTATATAAACACAATTTAAATACCAAAAAATACAATGCCAAAAAAAAATTATAAAAAATCATTGTGCTCGTGGGTGATTAAACAAAACCAGGACATCAATTAGCCATAAATTCAAATGCCACTGGAACCTTCAAACTGCAGCCGTGAAGGAGGAGCAACGTTTCAAATCATCAACAATAAATCATACCTCAGATGAATATGGATGTAACTTCAACAGCTAAGTTATCTGGTGCTTGGAAAAGCTTCAAGACGCTCTTAAGAAATGAAGGGTGAAGTGAAATCTGAACACCACTACAACTTGACCCTGCGTGAGTGACGAGTGACTGTGAGAAAACTGAGACAAGTGTCAGAGAACTGTGAAATGAAGGAAAATCCCATGAAGCGGCTTTAAACGTTGAATGAAATTTGAATTCAAATAATGCACATATGAAGCCAAAATTGATCAGTGCAATAAGTACCCAATTGGCCTTGATAATTGAGAGAGATTTAATTACTCTCAAGCTTCTGTGCAATTCCTACTATTCTAGTGCAAATAAAAGTTGCTAAAAAAATTAAAGCTTCTGGACGCATGAGATTCCCTATTGCATAGTTGGAGGCAATCAATTCAAGCTTTATTGTAGAGACAATGAGATTCCCTATTTGTACAATATATCACTCGACCGGTAGTTGTTGACAGTGTAGAAGACAACTCCTATCACATCTTAAAACGTGTCTTCTGGCCTTTTAAACCTTGCATTGACGGGTTTAATTATTGCAAACCCATTGTCCAAGTTGATAGAACCTTTTTAATTGGCAAATATCATGACACTTTGTTAACTGCAATTAGTCAAGATGGGAACCACAACATATTTCCATTGGCTTTCGCAATTATTGAAGGAGAAACAAAGGAGGCCATGATATGATTCTTTGAGTTATTGCGTGCATATGTCACACCCCAACCAAATGTCTGTCTCGTTATTGACAAAGGCTCAGCCATACTATAAGCATTACAATCTCCAAATGTTTGTTGGGAAGCACATGAGTTGCAATCGGTGTTTTGCATCCGGAACATTGCATCAAACTTCAATAAGAAGTTTTAAAAATGGGGAGCTTAAAAGACAACTAATTAACATGGGTATGTAAATTCCTTAACTTTCTTTTTATACATATATTATCTAAGTTTATTGATTTTTCTAATTTAAGTATCCAATTATGTGTCAGGTTATGAAATGAAACAACCCAGACTTCAAGCCAAGTTATGTGCATTGTGAGCAGAATTTCGTGAGGTAGCTTCGTGGATAGATCGAATACCACTAGAAAAGTGGACTCAAGCCTATGACGGCGGTAAAAGATATGGTCATATGACAACTAATCTAGCTGAATGCATGAATTCTATCTTGAAGGGAGCACAATCCTTACCAATTTGGGCTCTAATTAAGACAACCTTTCAAAGAACGAATTCATGGTTTGTTAAGCGAGGTACCAAGGTAGCATCTATGATAGTAGGTCGTCATCAATTTCCTGAAGATATTGCTGCTTCACTAAGGAAAAATCAAAATAATCTGCCATGTGTCATGTCCATAAATTTAATCAGGAAAATATAGAATTTGATATTCAAGAGGTCGCCTCTCTCCATCTTCAATGCCGACCTATGTCCTTTAAAGTCAAAGTAAATGAATGGTGGTGTGATTGTGGGGAGTTTCAAGCTCTCTGACTACCTTGTCCTCATTTCATTGTAGTTTGTTCCTATTGTCACTTCAACTTATTAATGTTTGTTGATCCCGTTTACACTCTCCAAAATATTTACAAGGCTTATCAGATGCCATTTCATCCAGTGTAAAATGAGTAATATTGGTCTACTTATAATGGACCAAATTTCATTCCAGATCTTCATATGAGACGCAAAACATCTGGAAGACCAACTACTGCACATATCCATAATGAAATGGATGAACCAATCAACAAACCAAAAAAATGTTCTTATTGTAGGAATGAAGGACACAATAGGAGCAATTGCCCATATCGACAATAAATTTTTTTCATGTTTATTCTACAATTTAATAATACATTTTTTATTATGTGCTTTTTACACAACTCTTTACTTCAGTGTCTGTGTAATGAAATTATATTCAATTTGTTTGGTTTTTACACAAAAATTTTACTCTCACTATCTAAAACTTTTCATTATTATAATTAAGTTTTCTATCATCAAAATTTACGTATTTTATATTGTTAAAATTTCAGAGCTTTTCAATAAATAAAAGTATTGTGTTTATATATTGAGGTAGGCTTGTGTTTATACAGATAAAAGAATCACACTTAATTCAAAAATCATTTTATTTTTCAAAAGTTACAAATAAGCCACGACTTTTGTGGAATAAAAAACGAACAACTCCTGCCACATCGACACGACTTTGGTGGAATAAAAAACGAACAACTCCTGCCACGTTGGCATGATTTTGGTTGAATAAAAAGTAAAAAAGTCGTGCCACACATTAGCAGGACTTTGGTGGAATAAAAAGTGAAAAAGTTGTGCCACGTTGGCACGACTTTGGTGGAATAAAAAACAAACAAGTTGTGCCACGTTGGCACGACTTTGGTGGAATAAAAAGCGAAAAAGTCGTGCCACGTTGCCATGAATTTAATTAACATTGTTAATCCATCCAAAGTCGTCCGTTTGTGTCACGACTTCTTCTACAAATTTATAGTCGTCCCTTCGTGGGACGACTTCTTTATTTGAGGTCGCCTCCACGCCATACGACTTGTCCAATTACATAAATAAAATTTTTTCTGCATCACTTTCGTAATTCAGGAAAAAAATTACCCATGTATCGTGAAAAAGCCTCTATATCTACGTATTTAACAGATATTTAGGTTATATATTGCAAAATTAGAAAATTAGTTAATAATTAGAAGTTGTAGCTGACTTATTAAATTAAGAGTGTTTCTTTACTGAAATTATTAGTTAAATTAATGTAAATGATAGAACTAAACATATTTATACGATAATAAAAAATTATTTTTTAAGGATATTTCTAATATTTTTTTATAATATTTCATTTATTAATAAGTTATTTTAATTAGTTTTAGTTTGTTTAAAATTGTTATATTCTTCTTCCTATTTATATTTTTTTTTATAATTCTATGCAATATTTTACAATATTTCTATAGGAATTAAAATAAAAAGAACGTATTTTAAATATACATAAGATATAACATAAAAGTAGTTAAATATTAGTGATAATAATAATTTTTTTTATTATTGTAACAACTCGAAAATCTTATAGCATTTCTCATTCAATTTTTATGGATAAACCAAGTGTAATTTCAAACCATAAAACATTTATTACATAAAAAAGAAAAGAATAAAGAAAAGAAGAAAAGAAGAAGAGAAGAAAAAAAGATATCAAAGAAAAAAAATTCTTTTTTTTAGCTTTAGCGAGAATATTCTAGCTTGAGCAAAACTTTCATCGCTTGAGCAAAAATTCTCTCGCTTTAGCGAAAATGCTCCAAATTCCAATGTTATATTCGCTTGAGCGAGAATGTCCTCGCTTGGGCGAAAATCTCTTCTCGCTTAGGCGAAAAGCTTCTTGGTCGAGAAAAAATCAACTTGAGGGCACCTTTTTCTTTCAACAAAGAGTTCGCTCAAGCGAGCTGCACCTCGCTCAGGCGAGACTTGCAGAGTGAATCTTTTCTGCATATTTCGCTCTCCCTCGCCTGAGCGAAAGCATGAGAACAACTAACTTTTATCTACTATCAAGTATTAACATGCATTCAAAGTTCAAAGTACAACATAAAGTATCCAAATACATCAAACTTATGCACAACTATCATAAGGTCATAAAGTCTTTAAATATATCAAATATATATACAAGTATTTACAAGGCAAAAGGAAAATTAATTTAAGGGTGTATCATCTTTAAGGTGCTCCAAAACCTGCGTCTGTACCTGCTCGTGTACATAGTACAGTCATTACAATTCATACAATAACATGAAAAGTAAGGGTAAGATAGTGAAATTAAAATTTTATAACATACAAAATACATGCAAAAAGAACAAATTATCTCATTCATAAGAATTCTCTTAAAGTCTAGCATATTTAGTTTCAATACAAGTTTTTCTTTTTCATTTCAAGTACTCATGTCAAACTCATATATATAGGTCACACATGGACCTATTGTCTTCCGGAAGACTCATTAAGTATGCAAATCAAGTTGAGAGGAACATTTTTCTCAACATTTTCCAAATAAGTTATCCAAATAACACCAACTTTGAGTATAATCTTAATCAAGTTGAGAGGAACATTTTTCTCAACTTTTTCCACTAATATTGAAGACAAAAACTCAAGAAAAAAAGAGAACAAAGGATCCTCAGAATAAATAGGAACTTACTCTGATTGAGATTCTGATCAGTCAAAATTGGCCTTAGAATCCTCAACTATTACGGGGCTTGATCAGATTCTGGAACAGAGGAAGTATAGAGGGTGAAAATCAAGAGAGAAGGGAGAGAGAGATATGGAAAAGTGAGGAGAGAGAGAGAGAGAGAGAGAAAGCTTTAGGTGTGTTTTTGTTCTTATCTTCTTTTCAAGAGGGGGGTTACATTATCCCCAACTACAAAAACTTTCGTCCTCGAAAATTTAGCTTACCAAAAAACAGACTGGGATATGATGATCGAATGTGCTTTTCTATTTCCCAAGTGAAAAGATCTTATTTTAAGTAAGTGATTTTGGATTATTACAGTTACTTTTCTTAATAAGAATGGCTCTAATTTTTTTATATTTGTAATCTATTTTCTACTTTTAAAATATAGTTTTTATTTTTATATTTATTTTCACTTCCTTTGTATTCAATAAACTAAGTAGTACATAAACCTTTAAGACCTAGTTACAAAGATTACGTTTCCGAGGTAATTTTTTTTTTTTGTTTCTAACCATTTTTTATTAAATAAAAATTTTGTGAGTCTTATTATTAGTATTTGGTAAACAAATTTTTCAGTAGCTTGTAGTATTTTTTGAAACGTTATTAAAAGCAACCTTTTTTATTATTTAATACAACTTCTTTGATATCTATTTCTATTTTGTTCTTTAAGATATTTATTAACTTTTCTATTTATTTTATTTAATAATTTTATGATTTTCATCCATTCATACCACATCATTTTATGATTTTTTATTTTTTATTTTCTTAGATAAGATAAATATTATTGTTTTTCATTTTTTTATTGTTTTTTTATCATCTTATAAGAAAATAGATTACTCAATCTTTTCCACGTAGTTGTTTCATTTGAGAATCCAAGATCTTGATTGGCCTCACTTCAAAGCAAAGATTCTTCTTCACTTCCACTGAATCTGATTCTAGAATTGACTTGGATTAGGTACATATTTCCTTAGTTGAGATACATGAAAAATGTTGTGAATATTAACTAAGGGAGGAGGCAAAGCAAGTTCATACGCAATAGGACCTATCCTTCTAAGAAACTGATAAGGGCCTATAAACTTCAGAGTTAATTTCTTTGATCTAATCACTCTTCCTACACTAGTGAATGGTGTAAGTCTAAGAAAGACATGGTCACTTGCAAAAAATTCTAAAGGTCTTCTTCTTTGATCTGCATAAGATTTCTGCTTGCTCAAAGAAGTTTTTAATCTTTGTTGAATCTTCTTAATTTGTTTTATTGGTTTGTTGTATCCACTCTGGTCCGACGAACATACTCTCACCATCTTGAAACCAGCATAGAGGTTTCCTACACTTTCTATCATGCAATGCTTCAAAAGAAGTCATTCTAATGCTTTCCTAGTAGTTGTTATTGTAGGTGAACTCCACTAGCGGTAGAATTTCATCCCAACTGCCCAAATGATCTAACACACAAGTTCTGAGCAAATCCTCTAAGGACTGGATAGTTCTCTCTGATTGTCCATCAGTCTGAGGATGGTATGCTGAACTGAACCTGAGTCTGGTTCCTAAAGCTTTTTGAAGTGTTTGCTAGAATCTATAGGTGAATCTGGGATCTCTATCTGATACTATACTAGAGGGGACACCATGCAATCTAACTATCTCGCTTATATAGATCTGAGGCAACTTTTGCATAAATATTCTCAAAACAATTGGTAGAAAGTGTGCAGTCTGTCTGCAATGACCCATATAGAATCATGCTTCCTCAAAGTATAGGGTAAGTGAGTAATAAAATCCATAGAGATACTATCCCACTTCCATATTCCGATGTCTAACCAAGTTAACATGCCTCCAGGTTGCTGATGTTCAACCTTGGATTTTTGACAAGTAAGGCAAGCAACAACGAACTTGGCTACATCATTTTTCATACTAGGATACTAGTAAGACTTCTTAGGATCTTGATACATCTTGGCCATACCTGGATATAAACTGAGCTTGCTTTTGTGACCTTCAAATAAAACTATTTTTTTTTAACTCATGGTCTTCTGGTATACATATTCTCCTTTGAAGCCTCAAAATTTCATTTGTTCCCAAAGAGAAATTTTTAGCTTTATCCGTGCCCAAAAGACTCAAAATGTTCTTCAATTTCAAATCCTCCAATTGCTTCTCCTTCACCCTCTTCAAAGACTCATTAGTTATAACAAGCACATTACAACTAATGAAATTTGTGGATAAAGAAACCTCTAGATTCAAATTCCTGAAATCTTTAATTAGTTCATGCTCTTTTATCATAAGTGATGACATTTGTGTTCTCTTACGGCTCAAGGCATCAACAACAACATTTGTTTTCCTAGGATGATACATAAGTTAGAAATCATAATCTTTTAAGAACTCAATCCATCTTTTCTGCCACATATTAAGCTCTTTCTGATCAAATAAATATCTCAAACTTTTATGATCACTGAATACTTTAAAACTAGCTCCATAAAGATAATGCCTTCATATTTTTAAAGCAAAAACAACTGCTGCTAGTTCCAAGTCGTGAGTTGGGTAGTTTCTTTCATGTACTCTCAGTTGCCTAGAAGCATAAGCAACCACTTTCTTATTCTGCATCAATACACAACCCAATCCCTGATAAGAAGCATCATAAAAAACATCGAAAGACTGATTTACATCAGAGATTATCAAAACAGGAGCATTAGTTAACCTCCTCTTCAACTCTTCATAACTCCTATCACATTGTTCCATCCACGTAAAAGGGTGATCCTCTCTGGTCAGTTGATTCAAAGGAGCAACTATCTTAGAAAAGCCTTCTATAAACCTCTTGTAATATCCTGCTAGTCCCACAAAGCTTATAATTTTTGTAACAATTTTAGGACGTTCCCATTGAAGTACAACCTCCACTTTAGAAGGATCTGTTGAGATTCCTTGAGCAGAGATAACATGTCCTAAAAACTGTATTTCAGACATCCAGAACTCGCATTTTGAAAGTTTGGCATACAATTGCTTTTCTCTCAAAATGTTCAAAACAGTTTTGAGATGCTTTGCATGTTCTCCTATTGAATGAGAATAGATCGGGATATCATCTATGAATACCACCACAAACTTATCAAGAAAAGGCTTGAAGATTTGATTCATATAATCCATGAAGATAGTTTGAGCATTGGTCACTCCAAAAGGCATAACCAAGAATTCATAATGGCCATATCTTGATCTGAAAGTAGTCTTTTGAACATCTTCAGCTTTAACTAAGATTTGACGATCACCTAAGCGCAAGTTTATCTTTGAAAAGATAACCGCCCCATGTAGTTGGTCCAACAAATAATCTATTCTTTGAAGATGATACTTATTCTTGATTGTGAGCTTGTTCAATTTTCTATAATCTATGCATAGACGAGATGAACCATCTTTCTTCTTTACTAACAGTACTGGAGCTCCCCATGGAGAAACACTATGTTGAATGAATTGTTTCTCTAATAAATCTTTAAGTTGTTTCTTCAACTCAACTAATTCGGCTAGTGTCATTCAATATAGAGTAATTGACACAGGTCCTGCCCTGGGTATTAGGTTTATTGCAAACTCCATTTCTCTTTTAGGTGGAAGTCCTGGAATCTCATTAGGAAATACATCCATAAACTCCTGAACTATAACTGTATTTTTCTGAGTCTTATCATCATCCATAAAACAAGCAAAGAGTATGAAGCATTTTGCATCCTCATGTACCTCTCTTTCAATTTGTTGAGCTGAGATAACCTGCATGCTTTCTGATTCGAGAAAAATCAATTTCTTCTCATTGCATTTGATGAGAATATAGTTAGTAGATAACCAATTCATTCCTAATATAACTTTCAAATCCTTCATATGTATGCATATCATATTGATCTTATACTTTCGTTCATTTATAATTACTGGACACTCAGTACACACAGATGAAGTTATTATAATGCCTTATGTTGGTGTGGATACCACCAATTCACCATCTAACTCACGAATTGACAATTTAAGTTTCTTAACACAATCAAAATGAATAAGTTGCTCCAGAATCAAACAAAATAGACAATTGTGTACCCATAATAAAGCAAATACCTCTAACTAGGCTATCAGACTATGAAGCCTCAACTACACTGATGGCAAAAACTCTTCCTACTGCTTTGGGTTTTTGGTTGTTATTTTGTTGTACTTGTTGTACTCCACCAAAACTTGGAACTCCTAATCGGACACGACAGTCTTTTGTTGCACGCCCATATTTGTGACATCTGTCACATGTCACATTCGGAGTTGGATGAGGACAAAATGTAATCACATGTGTGCCACCACACCTAAAACATTTGACATTAGGTGGTAATTGAGGATTGGATCCTCCACTACTGAAGGATTAAGGCATGGACTAAGGTTTCTTCTTATCTTCGTCTGCTCTTGTAGGGTCTTCCTACCATCTGTGGTTTAACAACTTTTCCATTATTTTTCAAATTTTCCACCACTTTTGCTTTCTCCACTAGAGCGAGGAATTCTCTAATCGATATTGAGACTACTACTTCCTTAAGCTCTTGTCTCAGTCTAAACTCAAACTTTTTGCACCTCCAAGCTTTAGTCATAATTTGAGTACTAAACCTAGCCAAATGTTTGAATCTAGTAGCGTAATCAGTAATTGAAAGGTTTCCCTGTTCTAGCTGCATGAACTTGATTTCTTTTGCATGTCTAACACTTTCTGGAAAGTACTCTTCCAAAAACCTTGCTTTGAAACTCTCTCAAGTAACATTTTCTCTTCTTTCTTCCATAATTTGTCTCATGCCTATCCACCAAAATTCGGCATCTTCAGTAAGCATATACACAACATAAGATAATTTTTTCTCCTTAGGGATTTAGTGGCTTAAAATTTTTTTTCAATGTCTCTCATCCACTAATCTGCTTTATATAGATTTTCTCCTCCATTGAGCTTTGGTGGATTATGTCTCAAGAAATCCTCCAAACTCAAGGTATGGTGTTGATGATGAAGATGGGTGGCTTCTTCTGCTAATCTAGCATTTTCTAATGATGAAGGGCAGTGTGATGTTCCTGTGCCATGTAGCTCCTTGTTGTTGTAAGGTTATTGTCATCATCTCTATTACCCAGGCTAAACTGGGCCTATTCGCTGATTGAGGAGGGATAATTAGTCTACGTGCCATTTGCTGGACACATAAGGAAGGACATTACAACCAATCATAAATCCCTAACCATTTTAACACAATCACAAACAAGTATCCAACATCCAAAACAAGCCAAATAACATATGCATCATCATCATCATCCAAAACCTATATTTTAACATACACTAAAACATTAAGAATTAAGATAGAAATACATCTTGATTTAATCATGAGTGTGCACCCTCACCACTCTATCAAGATCCTTTTCTTTCTTAATACTTTCATAGGCATTCACAACAATCATCTCAAACCAATATGCACAAAAGAAGCCTAACAAACCCATTAATCTCAGGTCCTCATAAGGATGAACTGCTCTGATATCATGAATGTAACAGCCCAAAAATCCTATAGCATTTGTCATTCAACTCTTATGGATAAATCAAGTATAATTTTAAACCATAAAACATTTATTACATAAAAAAGAAAAGAATAAGGAAAAGAAGAAGAGAAGAAAAGAAGATATCAAGATTTTTTTTTAGCTTGAATGAAAATCCCCTCGCTTGAGCGAAAATTATCTTCCTTGAGCAAAAATGGTCCAGAGAGCACTCTACTTCCAATGTTATTTTTGCTTGAGCGAGAATGCCCTCGCTTGGGCAAAAATCTCTTCTCGCTTGAGCGAAAATCAACCCGAGAGCACCTTTTTTTTTCTATAAAGAGCTTGCTCAGGCGAGCTACACCTCGCTCGTGAGAAGAGTGAATCTTTTCTGCATACTTCGCTTGGGTGAGATTCCCTCGCCTGAGCGAAAGCATCAGAAAATGATTTTTTAAAACAACTAACTTTTATCTACTACCAAGTATTAACATGCATTTAAAGTTCAAAGTACAACATAAAATATCCAAATACATACAACTGTCTACATGACAAAAGATTGACCATCATAAGGTCATAAAGTTTTTAAATACATCAAATATATATACAAGTATTTACAAGACAAAGGGAAAATCAATTTAAGGGCATATAATCTTTAAGGTGCTCCAAAACCTGCATCAGCACCTGCTCGTGTACATAGTACAATCATCGCACTTCATACAATAACATGAAAAGCAAGGATAAGATAGTGAAATTAAAATTTTATAACATACACAATACATGCAAAAAGAAAAAGTTATATCATTCATAAGAATTCTCTTAAAGTCTAGCATATATAGTTTCAATATAAGTTTTTCTTTTTCATTTCAAGTACTCATGTCAAACTTATACATATAGGTCACACATGGACCTATAGTCTTCTAGAAGACTCATTAAGTATGCCCCTACCAGAGATTATCATCTAATCCAATACCCAAGACTTAGATTCAACAAATCTAAGAAATAGGACTAATCTAATACCCAAGACTTAGATTGTCATCGAATCTAAGAGAAAGGATCAGAATAAGTTCAAACATCCAATACCGAGTGTCTTCCAGCGATCCCGGTGAATATGAACTCTCTCATCAGCCTCTCACCACCAGATGTCTTAGTCTATGTAACTTAGATTATTAGTGAAGCTTGAGGATCTCTGTTAAACATAGGTATGTTATACTTAATGTACTCAAACAAGCATAACTTATACATTATCCCAAATGTATGACATCAACTTCATTGTTCAATCAATCACATCAATACCCATTCAATCCATAAATAATAGTATGCAAGATTTTTTTTTTCCACTATCATAACAACACTTAATGATTAAATCATCAAATATCATCCAAAAATTGCTTTAAAATTATAACAAACAATTCCCAATCAAACTCAATTACCAATCAAAACAATTCACGTTCATCCAAAAACAATTCTTGTAAAGAAGCTTTGAAATTGGTGACCACGTCACCCACACATTTAGATATTCTAACATAAAGTTCTATTTGAGGTAAAAATTAGCTTCCCTTACCTCATACAACGATCCCCTATTAATTTCTCCAATCAAGAAATAACACGAGTCCAACTTTAAGGATCTAGAACAAGTTATCCAAATAACACCAAGTTTTAGTATAATCTTAATTAAGTTGAGAGGAACACTTTTCTCAATTGTTCTCACTAATATTGATGACAAAAACTTAAGGAAAACAGAGAACAAAGGATCCTCAAAGTAAATAGGAACTTACTCTGATTGAGATTCTGATCTTAAAAAAATGGCCCTAGGATCCCCAGCTAATGTGGGGCTTGATCAGATTCTGAAACAGAGAAAATATAGAGGGTAAAAATCAAGAGAGAAGGGAGAGAGACATATGGAGAAGTGAGGAGAGAGAGAAAGTTTTAGGTATGTTTTTGTTCTTATCTTCTTTTCGGGATGGGGGTTACAATTATTGTCGATATCTTATTTATTAAAAAAATTAAAAACAATAATATCTATCTTATCTAAGAAAATATAAAAAGAATCATAAAATGATGTGGTTCGAGTAGATGAAAATCATAAAATTATAAAATAAAATAAACAAAAAAAGTTAATAAATATCTTAAAGAACAAAATAAAATAGATATCAAATAACTGGAAGTTGTATTAAAAAAATTGCTTTTAATAAGTTTCAAAAAATACTACAAGCTACTGAAAAATTTGTTTACCAAATACTAATAATAAGACTCACAAAATTTTTATTTAATAAAAATAGTTAGAAACCAGAAAAAATTACCTAAAAAACGTAGTCTTTGTAACTAGGTCTTAAAGGTTTACGTACTACTTAGTTTATTAAATACAAAGGAAGTGAAAATAAATATAAAAGTAAAAACTATATTTTAAAATTAGAAAATAGAATACAAATATAAAAAAAAAAAAATAAAGACATTCTTATTAAAAAAAATAAATATAACAATACAAAATCAATTACATAAAATAAATATAAAACTATATATATATATATATATATATATATATATATATATATATAATTTTTATTAAATGAAAAAAGTCAAAAACCAGTAAAAATGACCTCGAAAACATAGTCTTTGTAACTAGGTCTGGTTCATGTACTACTTAGTTTATTAAATAAAAGGAAGTGAAAATAAAAATAAAATAAAAACTATATTTTAAAAATAGGAAATAGATTACGAATATAAAAATAATAAAAATAATTTAGAGTCATTTTGGAAGAAAAGTAATTGTAATATAATATCATCTGCTATTGAGATATAAGAAGTTAAAATCCATTCACGAGAATTATAAGTAAAATTATTTATAAATTTACTGATTTTTTTATAAGAGATGTCTAAACCTAATTTCGTCCGAGTGAAGAATAAAAAATAAAAAAGGAAGGCTGACGTGGCATGACATTGCATTGTTCATTATCATTTTCATTTTGCCTTGTCGTTTCAGCCTTTACATAGTGTCGTTTTGATTTGACCTCACTGCATGCAACCGGAAAGAGGAATCGTCAAACCTATGCCTCGTTGTTTTGCTTATTGTAGAATGTTTCACTGTGTCGTTTTGATTACACTTCCATGCACACAACCGGAAGGTGAACCGGAACTAATGAAGGTTGATCGAAAAGAGAGAAGCATCAAATTTTTGCCTATAAAAGAGAGAAGAACATTTCACAGGGGGGATATTTCACTGAAAGTGAATTTTTGGTTCTGAAAGTAAATAAATTCTGTGAGTGAGAGATTGTGAGAAGTAAACATTTGTCGAGGAAAAGGAAGCTTTCATCGGAGAAGGAGGAGTGTAAAGTCGAAGAACGCATTGCTTCTGGATTTCGGTTCTACAACTGGTATGTAATCTATTCATCATTTTCACCGTGTAAATTCGTGCATTTCTCTGATCTTGTGCATAGTTCATCATCTTTGCTGATTGAATATGCATTTCTGTTATTGTTGCACTGTTTCACCGATTGCATGTGTTTATTGTTCATAGTTCTTGTTGTTCATGGAAGCGTATTGGATTAATGTGCTTTTTAATGCATTCTATGTAATAATATGAATTGTATATGCTTCAAAATGCATTCTGTAAATTTCCGCAAATGTGCACTGTTCATCTTCTCCACTTAAATTTTCACTTTTCATTGTCTTTGTTCATACTTCAATGTTCGCTTTTCCTTTTATGCTTTAAGGTATGAACATTTTGAAATGTTTTCAACTTTTAACTAATCTGTGAACTATAAAATTACAAGTGAAATAATGGAGAATGAAACAGTGAGTGTTCTGTCACTCACCGAAAGCTTATATCCTTTGCCAGAAAACATAAAAGCATTGCACCGAAACCTCCACTGCTTCAAACGAAATTCTAACCTTCGTCAAACTTCCTTCACACTCACAGAGAACATTTAAAACTTCGTTCAAACCTTTAACCAAAATGCACCACACCTTAACTTTTGTAAACTTAAAACTCTAACCATTATGCCAATGACTTTGAATATCAACTTTGTGTCAAATATGTTTGTATATGATCTATTATTTTGTTACTTTTGCATTTTTGTTGAATTGATTGACCAAACCAGTTACAGTTTCGTTTCCTTGTGTACTTTTTGTGTTTTAGTTTTAATCCATTTCGTCGAGCCTCTTTTATGTCTTTGTTGCACCAAATCTGCTTAGTTTTCCATGCATCATTCTTCTTGGCTTAAAACTGTTTGTGTTTTAGATTGTGTTTGTTGCATTGAGCTTACCTCGGTGTAACTCAATTTATATGTTTTAATTTTGAAATTGTTTCCATGCATTTTTTTTTCACCTTGTGTCGTTTCGTGTCACAGTCAAGCCTCCTCCATTCAAATCATTGTGCCAAATTTGTTTCTGTTTTCTATTTGTTATTTTCGTTAAACGTCTTAGTTACATTGAAATTGCTTTGGTGTAACTAAGCCAAATTTGTGTAGTTCTGTGAATACTTCGTGCATCATTTCTTCGCTTTGCCTTCTTAAAACAAACAAGAACCCTTACACACGAACCCATCCTGCGTAGAAGCCACACTCGCTGGTATTGTATATGTTTACAAAAACCCAAACAAATCTTCACATCCACCTTGCGCAAAAGCCATACATAACCTTAACCTTTAAAGCCTTCATTTTGTGAACTTAAGTCACATTTGCAGGCTTTTCTTCGTTCTCAGAGACCAAACTCTAATACAAATCTTTTTTAGAGCCTTGCCTAGAAATTTTTACATAAGAATACTAACCCATACATTTACCATGAAGACAAACAATCCCTTTTTGACTGTGAGTTAAGTCACGCGTGCTGGCACACTCATAAACCTTAAATCGTGCCTCATTCAACATAGAAACCTCAAACCTGTTCTTCATTACACCAAACCACCATGAAATAGAAACTCAAACGTAGAAATATTCATTTTTATGGACGTGATTAAGCTGTAAGTTCATTGTTTTTTTCTTTTTATGATTCCATTTCATCCATTCTTTGCATTTCCATGTTTTTTTTTCACATTTCCAAAATTTCATTTTTATTAACTATTGAATGACGTCATTTTCTGATTAGATGAGGTCATCAATAAAAATAAGAAAATAAAAAAAACGTAAAAAAAATTCAAAAATGTCAATTTATTCCGTTTCAATTTCAGAACTACGTATGTCCTGATTTTTCATTTTCTTAATGAAAATAGGTAAGAACAAGATTAATACTTGTCGGGTCCTTTAATTTTAAAAATTCCTTTTTATTTTTTTTCATTTTATTTGTTATTTTTACTATTTTTTGGGTGCTCCTTCTTTGATTGTTTTATTTCTATCTTTCTAGAAAATTTAAACATTCTAAAAAACCATATTCGTTATTGTCCTAGGACAAGTGTTGTGGGGTGCTAATACCTTCATCACGTATAACCGACTCCTGAATCTATTCTTTAATTCGCAGACCACCCTTTTTTTCGGGTTTCCATAGTTTCTAATAATAAACTATGGTGGTGACTGCACCTCATTTTCCACTCCTTCTTTCATTTTTTTTAAAGTTTTCCTTTTTTCGGATTGTTGTCTGTTCATCGTCGTCGTTGCGACACATATAATAATAACTTATCTTTGGAGAATAATCTAGGTCTAAAATCTTATAAATATAACTTAATTCTCTAAAAAGTATTTAATTAATCTCTTTCATTTACTCACTAAACACTTCTAAAATTTATTTAGATCTTATTAATTTTAGTGTCGAGAACCTTTTGTGGATGAATCCTTACTTGATATCTTTCTCAATAAGCTCGACTGATATACTTCAAGGGATTCAACTTTACAACAACTCAACTTCCTTAAAGCTTCTCCAAATCAACCTCAGACGATTCTCATTCAATTCTAGCAAAAATATTTGGAACCCACCGTAGAGTCTGGGTAAAACTATTTTCATACTTCAACTCTTATGGTACTCACGAGAAGTTAAACTATAACACAAACTTATTTTTGTCTTTTCCTCTTAGCTAAATTTGACACTAATGTTTTAGACATCTCTTGAGGAGAAACTTTATGTTTTTCCAACGAGATAACAATAATTTTTTTTACCTTTCGACGCGACAAAAACAATTGCAACAATATTATTAAAAATACTAAAAATTGAGAAAATAGTTCTTTCATATCCTCTCAACAAAAAATAAGTAAGAATGATTTGAAGATGATTTATCTTCAATGAAAATAATCTCCCTATGACGTACTTAAACAAAATGAGTGAATAAAATAAAATAGAAAATTAAATGTAATTAAATGAAATATATAATTTATATTTTAGTTTCATTAATTTTCTTTTACTCTGTTAAGAGTGGTTTATGACCTTTTATTTTAAAAAAATAATCTCTAACTCAAATTTTAGCCATATTTACTATGAAAGGATACGTACTCTCTTAGTTATGACCAATATATATTGAAATATCTCAATTTTTAATCAATCAATAAAAAGATAAATTAATCATGATAAATTTTGGTTTATATTTAACCATACTTTCTTAATTCAATTTATGACTAACAAATTGTTAGTTATAATATATTTTATTTCAGAACCATTTATTCATATTTAAATTTATTGGTATCTATAGAGAAAAAACATAATATACAAGTAAATAAATAGAACTCACTTTTCTTGAGTCATAACAAGTGTTCAGTAGGAAAGAGAAAAACTTGTATGGGACTCGCTCACACATATGTGGGTTACAAACTCTCTCCCTTGGACACTTTCAATAACTATAGAGGAAGATCACCACTCACATCAATGAAATAGTAAAATATTTTCAAATTGATCTTCCAAAAAATTAATTGAGACGGAAAAAGTTTATTATTATATGAATTTCAAAGTTAGCAACTTTCAACTACTATTGTTTTTAAATAATAAAAGGAAAATAGTATATAAAGTATTAGTAAACTAGTCCGGAAAGTTTGAACGAATATTTGTGATCATTCTTAAAAGTTTGTTGTGCTTAAAATAATAGAATTTAACAAAGTCAATATTGACATATTGATACTGAACAGATATTAAAAAAAAGGAAGAAAAATTGTGAATTTAGAATCGGTGCCACATGAAAAAGTTGGCAGAATATAATAAAAAATGAAAAAGGAAATGATATAATAAATAAAATAAAATTTAATTAAGTTTTAATTATTCAATAAACTTAGTATTTCCTATTCTGTTAAAATAATTTTTTTAGTATTTAAAATATATATTTTTTATTTTTATTTAAATATTTTATATAAATAGTATACAAATGATATAATTATTATTTTCGTTTCTCATCTCTATGTTGTTTATTAACTGATTCTTTTACTTTCTCGTCTTCTTTAATTTATATTCAACTCGTTTTTTACCTTTTAAAAATAAATTTACTAAAAAGTTAAAAAATATTAGAAAAATATAAATTTTACCAACAATTTAGAGATGAAAAAGACGAAAATAATAATTAGATTATTTTATTCATTCTAAAATCAAATGACAGAGTATAAAAAACTAAAAAGGAATTGGAATATGAACAAATTGTTTTAATAAGAACTTAAATGAAAATATTTAAATTCATTAGACAATTAAGACGTAAGCCAATACATAATAATTAAACTTAAAAAAGTAGAAAATGAGAAATGGCGTTCCGCGGCATGAAAGGTGGACTACAAGAAGCGTGAAGCGCAAAATTCCGCAAAACGACAATGTTTTATTCTGTCAACAAAAATATTTTCAACAATTTCATGCGGCAAACTCCAAAGCACGTGAAGCTTGAACACATTTCTTAGCTCTTCTTCTTTTAATATTATTAACTATTTTTTATGATCTATATTATCCATGTAACAATTTATACTTGAATAAAAAGCAATTCATCATTAAATAACAATAAAAAAAACAATTCATCATTAAAAACAACTCAAAGAAATATTATTTAACTACATAACTAAACAATAATAATATTTAATTTTACTACTGGTGTTTCAAATATTATAATTATACTATTTTGATCTTCCATAATCACACAGATTATATCATTCATGCTTCAGAATTTAAGATTTTAGGCTTTTTTGTTTTTTTTTTATTTGATTTAATAAATTTTACTTGCATGATATTTGGTGATCTCAAAACATGTCTTAGACATACGTTGATATAATTTTCTATTTAATCTCCTCTCTCTTTTATTTTATCTTTGAAAGTATAAAAAATAAAATAAAGAAACTCTTTTTACTTTTTTTTTTATTGTATAAAATGTTTCTGTGTAAGGTATAGATTCTTGTATATGGAAACAATTTATTTCACATATTTGATGAAAAACGAAAGCATCTTATTTATGAAGTTAGGACATCTCCAATCATAATTAGGGTAATAAGTTCAATATTGTGGATTTTATAAGATAGCTTCATTAAAATATTTTGATATAACATAAAATTTAAGAGTTTAAATATTAAATAAAATTCTGGATTATAAAAACAAAAACTTGTTTTTTAAATTTTAGAAAGTCAAAATATAAAAAAAAATTATTAAAATGTGAGTTATATAAACTTTTTGTATTGGGTTAAATTTGTAAAAGATATTGCTTCTACGTTTCTTTATTATTCCATTTGAAAGGTTGAGTACCAAAGTTATTTTCGAAGACACAAGATACCTATGAAGAATTTTGTTGTTGTAAGAAAGTCAAACGAAACCTTATGCTTTTATTATTAAAAAAGTAATGGTTGATCAACCACCATATTCTATTTTCAACGTGTGTGACACGTATCATAGAGTTTCAAGTTGAATTCGGCAATGACAAATGCAATAATGCCAACAATGATTTGTTTATCAATAGTAAAATATACTTTTAGAATTTAAACATGAAGGTAATTTCAGGAGAAAGAGACATGTAGTTAATTTTATTCTTTTTGAACAATTTTTTTATCAATTTAGATTTTATAAATTTTAGTTTAGAAATTGTTATAAGATTTTAAATCGGATATATATTTAAATATATTATGATACTTATGATCTCAAAATACCATATTATATATTGATATAATTTTGGCCTAACTTTTTTATGAAAACCGCATGTCATTCATAAATTTGGTGAAATTTGAAGACAATATAGGACATTCTATGGTAGTAATTAATGAAGTCTAAGGTTTGAAGAGGTATATATATGAGTTCTGAAGGATAAAAGATGGTCTATTATGGTAACGAAGATGAAGTTTATATCTCAATGTATAAGTAGCGAATAAGAAAAATGAATGATTTTGCTTGGTACCATACGTAACATCAATGTTTGAAGATAAATTGAATTGTGTGTTATTGGTTCTTATTCCAAAGGTGGTGAATGAAAAAGTTTTAAAAACTTTTGGTTTAATAATATATGTAATCTATTGTATAAGTTCATACCGAAAGTACCGATAAATCGTTTGAAACTGTTTCTTGATGATATTATTAGTTTATAAAAAGCAATTTTATACTAGGAATGAGTTTCAAAAATAATGTCATACTATTACATAAGATCTTACATTACATGTCTAGATCAAAAAGCAAGAAAGGTACTTCATATTTAAACTCTACATAAAGAAAGAATGTGATAGAGTAGATTGAAACTTTCTCAACTAAAACCTTTTGGATATTTTGAGTTTTTATGAATATCCATATCATATCTAAATGATAATATATAAGTAAAATGTAAATTTTTTATTATTAAGTCGTTAAGTTAGAATTAAATTTTACTTTCACGTTATGGTATAAGAATTATTAGTATAAAAAAAATCAATTATATATATAGTGAGATGCAAATTTCACCTTCTAAGTTGATTTTGTAAGGTTGAGTTAGACTTAAAGTCCACTTTTATAATATGATATCAAAGCCTATCATAGTTAAGTTTGTTGAGCCTAATGTGTCACCTGCTATTGGATCTCCCTTTATTTTCACACTCAATGTTCTCAACAAGAAGGTGCGCATTAGATATCTCACCTCATCTAAAGATAAAACCAAATAATAATGTATAAGTGTAGTGAAAATCTTACCTTCCAAATTTTGCTTAGTGAAGTTAAGGTGATGATAAGTTAATTTTGTGACAATCTGCTCTATGAATTGGGTTTCGCTATGTGAATTGCCTCTATGAGTTGAATAAATAGTTGTAAGTTTGTTTCTTCTCTGATTTGACACAAAAACATAGCTAATGGTTAAGAGAGAAAACGTTTCTTTACCACTTAAGGCTCAAGGGTCACAAGATTCTTACTTCTTTCATGTGCCCTTGCCTCTCCATCACATCCTTCCATCCTTCTCTTGAAGTTTCTAGTAATCAATTTTCTCCTTAGGTAAGTGATTCTCATATTTCCATGTTTTCCTCTTTTTTTGGTATGAGATGTGACTTAGGAAAAATATAAGGTCATGGGTTGTGAATTACTATCCCTTGGAATCATTTTCGAAAGATATATCTTGTATTTTGATTCTTCCTTATAACCTATTTGTAAAATCACTATTTTTTTTTTATAAATATAGTTCTTATACATAAAGGTCTTTTATTCTAGTATTATATTTTATGAAAATTGTTAAAAGTTATTACTCCCTTTAATTTGAAACATAGCTCCCAGTGGACTAAATTTTTATGTGTGGTCCATGTTTCGTGAATTGTTTAAGAAAAAAAATTGTAAAATATGTTTTTGAAAACACATAACTGAAAGGGTATTTAAATTTATGTTATTGAATAACTTTGACAGGATATTGTTAGAAAAGAACGTAAGGTTATAAGCTAAACTAAGAGGATATTTCAGCTTTTCATTTATTTCAAAGAATAACTTAAAACGATGTTATTCAATTGTTAAATTAATTGATTATTAAGGAAGCTAATAGATTATTTTTTGATACCAGTTAAAAACTCATTTTTCTACTCTTTATTTTAATCAGTTAACAAAAAAATAATTGATTTTCATGTTCTTAAACATATCAAGAATATCAAGAATAGTTTAAGTGATTACATAAACCTTAATCGATTAAAATAAACTTAAAATTTTTTTCACATGTTTTTAACCTTCTGAAAACAACTTTTTTACTGGTTAATTTTAAAATTGGTTGTGTTAAATCATTTTTTAAAACTTATAATATGGAAAATGCATACTTAAACACAGAAATTATGGTAAAAATACAAATTATTAAGCTAATGTATTATCAAAATTTTGTGTTATTTCAAGTATATGAAGATAACTAGATAAATCCAAGGTTTTAACTTTAAGAGGTGTGAATACACTAGTAGAAAAATAGTCTTCATCGTCGGTTCTGAGAGGCTTTTTTCGTCGGTTTTCGACCCGACGTTGACCCAGGAGACGTTGAATCAGACGTCGGTTTAACAACCGACGTGGTGATTGGATTCACTACGTCGGTTAAGACAAGTAAACCGACGTGATGATTAACATAATAAATTATTTTAGAAGAAGCACAACGTCGGTTTTGTCCCAAAACCGACATGGTGAAGAGAACACCTACGTCGGTTGGGTGTCCAAAACCGACGTGGTGTGTGCCCTGTCACTACGACCTTCTCACTCTTTCCCTTGACAGAGCCTCTAGATCAGGCTTTTAGTCCAAAAATGAATACCTCTTTGGCAACATTGATATGCAACTCAAGCTTGTACTTGGAAACTCTGCAGGCACTGTCACTGCCTATTATGTAAGTCAACATCCAACAAAATGTTGATGCTTTGTGTTTATGCATTAATTTCTCCATGTTAGTCCTGTTGATTTCTAATCTAATTTGATTTTGTGTGATGTAATGCAGTTGTCATCAAAAGGGTCGAACTGGGATGAGATTGACTTTGAATTCTTGGGGAACGTGAGTGGTGAGCCTTACATCCTTCACACCAATGTGTTCAGTCAGGGCAAAGGCAATAGAGAGCAACAATTCTATCTTTGGTTTGACCCAACAACATATTTCCATACCTATTCCATTCTCTGGAATCCTCAACGCATAATGTAAGCATTTGTCAATGACCACATAATGTTATGTTTTAATTTCACACACGGAGTGCCATGAATTATGTTACTGAATCTATAATGGTTGACACATGTTTCAGCTTCTCAGTAAATGGGACTCCCATAAGAGAATTCAAGAACATCAAAAGGAGTTGCATTTCCCAAGAATCAACCAACGAGGATATACTCTAGCCTTTGGAACGCTGATGACTGGGCAACAAGAGGTGGTCTTGTGAAGATTGATTAAATAAAATTGTCAGGGATCGAATATTCCCGGACTCAGTATCCAAACGCGTTTTTCCTATATCAAATTATACACAAAGGCAATTTAAGCAATCTAATCATAAAAGCATCTCAATCATAGAACAATGATCAAATAAAATACAAAAATTGCCAAGAATGCAACATT
>Ga0099825_1002876_pt1 | contig 23006 bp, 7 predicted proteins | sample SiratroredBW_FD_76838 | JGI IMG/M metagenome (GOLD analysis project Ga0099825, IMG submission 76838) | Root nodule microbial communities of legume samples collected from California, USA - Siratro red BW | ecosystem: Host-associated > Plants > Roots > Nodule | place: USA: California | collected... | reverse complement strand
TTTTTTTTATATATATATATATATATATATATATATATATATATATATATATATATATATGTGTGTGTGTGTGTGTTATCTTTTTTTATGTTGTATGATAAAAAAAATTATTCTTCTGCTTATTTTTTCCAAATATTACATTTCACTCGTTAATTAAGAGTATTTGTTTGAATAAATGTACACAAAAAAAAATATTTTATTTCTTATAGAAAAACAAGAGAATTTTTTGTAACTTTTTTTCATTTTTTTGTGATGTAAAAATCTAAAACTCTTCTCACTTTTACTCTTTTTCTTTCTTTCTCATTTTTCCCTTCAATTTTATTTTTTACTTCCTACCTTACATCAGACACAATCGAAATTAGTTTGGTCTTGGTAAAATAACAGGAAGGGGCAAGAGAATTAATTGTTAGGAAGGAACAAGAGAATTAATTGTTAGGAAGGAACAAGAGAATTAATTGTTAGGAAGGAACAAGAGAATTAATTGTGAGAAGGAAGTGAAACCCCAAAATTTAAATAGCATCCTTGAAGTGGTCATAAGCAAAATCTGGGAAAGGTTGTAACTTCTTTCTTTTTTTAAACATTTTTATACAACATGGAAAAATAAATATTTTATTTCTTTTTTTTTAAGAATTATATTATTTCTATTCACATAAATGTCTTCCGATCACACTAGTACCAGTAAAATTATAAAAAGTTAAAAATACAATAATAATAACAATACATTTTATGTTATGTTAATTTTTATCATACAATTGATTTTATTTTATTTTTTTGTCAAAATAAATGAAGAGAACTTTCTTTATTCTATTTTTTACTAACCAAAAACATATTTTTTTTTATCTCTCATCCCATAGTAGTATTATAAAGAACAGGAGGAAGGTTCCGGATACTTGACTTTGGAACCTTGGCATAAATAGAATTTTGACCGCATTGTTAGATTAGCCATTTTAACTGGATTTTTGGCATGTGGCAGGTGAACCTACCAGACAGTGTTTCAACAATATCTATGCCGAAATCCTCCTTGTGCAAATTACAATTTTAACTTTTAAATCTTTTATTTAAATCCATTATATATAATACTTTTTCATATTTAAACTTAGAAAAAGAAACTAAGTAACACAACTTTTTATTTTATATATTTAATTAGATGGAGATTATTACGACTAATTTGGATTAGATTCGGGTTGATGAAGGGATAAAATTTTAATAATAATGCTTTCTAATAAAAATCATGTCAATGAATGATAATGAGAAAAAAAAATATCTCAGAATTGATTCATCAATAGTTTGTTTGGTTCTGCCTCCAACCACACAAATCCTCATCAAAATGAAAAATACTAACTTGGTTAGTTTAGTGCGTACAATTCATGTTCAGACCGAAGTAATAAACTCTACCTTCTGTCTAAATATATAATTTTACCTAGAAATATTAATTTAGAAACAAATACGCATAAAATATTGTTGAGAGAAACAAATCACCTATGAATCAACAGAATTTCCGGAGAAAAAAAATCTAAATATACAAAATCATTAATATTTAAAGAAATAATACATTATGTATAATAATTTTATCCTATTCCAATAATTTATTTTTTTCATCAAAATACCTATATTCTCTACAAGAATTTCACTCAGAAATGATGTCTCTGGATAGAAAAAGACAGCAGGCAAAGTTAGGTGCAGTCAATAACCACTATATCGCGTTTCAAAAAACCTACTTTAATCTTAACCAAAGTCATAATCCTTTTAATGATGAGAAAGATTGAAACAACATTTAATCACGAGTCTGAATCAGCCCCTGTATGGGTGGATAAGATCAATAAAAGCTGTAGTTATCAAAATAATTTATTAATATAGAACTTTTTTCGGATATATTAAACATAACACAAATTAAAATACAGTATTTTTATAGATATGTATATTATATATTTATTTCATCATGCATTTTTTCTGAATTTTAAGGCTATTAATTAAAATGATATAAATTACATATGTTATTACTTGAGTTAAATATTTAATATATGTTCATATTTTGTTGTCTAATTATAAACAAGTTCTTCAAAATGATACATAGTTTATCTACACAAAATGTATGTATGTATATATATATATATATATATATATTATATTATATATAATAGTTTTCTGTTTCTCGAAGGTTAAATATTAATATTAAGATTCGATTGAGAGAATAACATATATTTGATAATTTATTCTTTTCAGTATAAATATCATATAGCAATCTCACTGTAATTTTTTATATATTTTATTCAATATTAAATACTTTTTGCACAAAACTTGTGTTTGAAGCATTCATAAACTTTCATTACATAATATCTTTATCTAATTATCTAATTAGTTTAGTATATTGTTAGAACATCAATATTTATCAAATTTTCTAATTTAGTAGTTACACCAAACGATAACAACAATAATTTCTTATATCTTTCTAATTATTAATTACCTACATACATATATTCGTCAGAATATTACTCCTTTAGTTATTACTTACTAAATTGTAATATATATATTTAATCTGAACATACCATCACACAATAATATATACATTCACTCAATCACTGATCATATATTTTTATAAATGTTTAAAATTCTTAATGAATGATAAATTCTTATTTAATTTTATTCTTTTCACTCAAAAAGAAACACCTTATTTATGTAACTATATTCGTTGTTTTTAAATGGATTGAATTTTCAAAATCATATTTGAAAATAAGATCATATAGGTTTAATACTCGAATACCTCAAAAGGGGTGAAATATATATCAACAAATTATCGTTCTAAAATAACAATCCTAAATAAAAGTGTGAATTTTATTAAAAAAAATTATTTTTTTTTATCACGCTTAGACATAGGCATGAATACAGAGTAATAAAAAAATTCGTGAGGCTTCATGAATGGTGATGTAAATGTTCATGTGTGTTAAAGTTTAAGTTATGTGTTTATAATGATCAAAAATGTCACTTAAGCCAAAATTTATATAATGGAAGGAATGTTTTCATATTGTAAAATCGTACCAGTAGACATTTGTCAAGTACTTGAGGAACCTATATAAATCCTAAAAAATTAATTTCATAAAGAAAATTATGTTTATTGGGCAAAAGTTTTTATAATGAGAGAAATGTCTCCATGTTATGAAATCATGTTGTTTTGGACCTTATCAAGTACCATTTAGTTAAGGAACCTGCACGAAGACAAATCTCATCAAGAGAATTATGATTGTGAAAAATCAATCATCAAACAAATAATACAATTAATACTGGGAAGATAATCATAAGGTTTTTTAACCTTAAAGATACGGTGTCAGGTGACACAATATTACATAGTCAGCTTGATAATCCTAACAATAAATATAACTGATCATTATGGGATTCCACCTTAGTATTAAACATCATGGGTACTTTTAACAATCATCTAGCTTAACTAAAGTAAGTCAACTAAGTTCTAGTGATAAAAAACATGAGATATGATTAGTTAAGAAACTAAGAGAATTTGTGCATTATGTGACCATAGAAAAAAATTATTGTGATTAGATCAACAAATGAATAATGTGACTGAAAGTTCATTTGTTTTCTTACCCAAAAAGAATGGAAAACTCACTCCATATTTAATATTTTTCAATGTCAAATGACATACCCCTAAACCCCTATGGATTAGTTCCCTTAAGGTGGACACATGACATTTTCATGGACGGAGATTATTGTATAAGTCACATTAAATTCTACGTAATGTCGATAAATGATCTTCATACATAACCTAATACTTACGAATGTTTTATTTGGTGGATTTAGCTGACAACATCGTAGTATTGAAACATTCTACCAATTGAGATTGTCAACTTATCTAATTTTTCTTCATCTTCATCATCTATTAGAACGATCTCTTATAAGAAAATAATGATTATGCATCTTGTTCAACTTATTTTAGAAATCATGTCACTTGTTGTCTATCCACCGTCTCATCTAACTTTAATTAGAAAAAATATTAAAAGAATGATTTTATCAATAGAGGACTTGTTGTACTACAACTAGAAAAAGAAGATAAAAAAAAATAAAAAACACAAGTATGAAAAAGGTTTAAAAAGATTGATTGAGATATCAGAAGATAATACCAAAATGAATTAGAATTATCAAGGGAATCTAAAAGAGTAATCTCACGTATTTTTCACATAAGAGACTTTTTTTACATCTATTATGAATTTTTGTCTACATAAATGAATGTAAATGATTACTCTAAATTTATATCTTTACTTTCTTTTATATTTACTTTAAGTAAATTCAGGATATAGAAATTTTGTATCCAAATAATCATCTTCTTTTATATTATTTTGATATTTAACTTGCAAACTTTAAATTGATATTAATCCAAACATATGTAATTTTTCTTTCAATTTATTTTTAATATGACGAATAAACTTCGATGAAAACCTGTATAATAATGAGAAATCTTTAACATATAAATCTTTGATGAAAAAAAATAACAAATATTCTTTTTATTAAATATTATATAAATAGTAATTGTGAGTCCTATTTTTTAATTGTTATAATTCTAAATAAGAAAAATTATAATAGTATTTGAGTGGTATATAATCAGTTATATGAACCATTTAAATACACTCTAAATCAGTAAACTAATATATTAACTAATTTTTTATTTTAGTTAAATAAATTTACAAAATAAATAAATAAAATTATATATTCTATTACACCACTTAAGAAAAGCTCATCGAAATATATCGAAAACAATATCAATCTTTATTCATGTATTACTGTATAGTGAATTCCGTTCATAATTCTATAAGTATCACTAATGTGTTGCAAAATGTCTTATTGGCACCTCTCTCGTTTTAAATTTTCTTTAACACTGCGCACTTAAGAATGAATATTTATCATTTTTCTAACATTACTATTCCACATATAATTTTCATTCAGATATACAATAATACGAAGACATTTTAAATTATTACAAGAACTTTAACATACCGACCAAGTTTCTTAACACAAACTACAGTATTATACTGATAATAGTACAAAGTAACAACAGAGGTGAAGAAACGACAAGGTTGTGCCCTGTTCTTGTTCTTCAATGGATAATAATCATCAGTTACCTCCTCCTCTGTAACGAAGAAGAGAGTCAAGCCTCTGCAACCTCAACTGCTTCTTGAAGCTGTTGATGAAATCATCAGCTTTAGAGTTCACATCTTCGTCTTCTCTGCACGACGTCGCTTCAACCCTCGCCGTTTGCGGTCTCCGCCTCTCCACCTCATCTTCCTCCTCGCGCTCTATCGAGCCACCCCTCTCGCTCGCCGATCTCCGCATCTCCGTCTTACCCGACCCGCCACCGGGATCCTCTCCGTGTATGGACTCCGATCTGTAGAAAAGCGACAAGTTTATGGACTGTAGCCGCTGCAAGAGCGAGGGACTCCGAACCAGTTCCGGCTGTTCAGGTTCGGGCTCGGGTTTGGGTTGAACGTGCTGTGTTTGTGCATGTGTGGGTTCTTGTTTGTGGAGAGAAAGATCGAAAGACGTGAGGCGCTCCAACAGCGAGGGTGTCCGAACCAGTTCCGGGTTTCTAGGCTCGGCGGGTTGGGGTTGGAGTTGTTGTGTTTCTGCATGTGAGAGTTCGTGTTTGCGGAAGGAGAGACTGAGGGAGGTGACTCGCTCTAATAATGAGGGTGTTGGAAGGAGTTGGGGCTGAGTGAAGTCTGGGTCTCGGTGGTGGTGATGATGGTTGTAGTAGTGAGTGAGATTGAAGGAGCTGACTCGTTGGAGAAGGGAGGGTGAAGGAGCGAGATGAGGGTGGTGGTGGTGGTTTTTGGAGGTGAAACGAGAAGTGATTGCTATTGTTCCTATGACGAGGTTGACGAAGATGAAGAGGGAAGAGGGAGTTAACCAGCTGGCAATGAAACTTGCTGGGTCTGCCATTGCTGAGAGTTTAGCTGAGCTCCAAAACTCTCTCTGATGTCTGCTATGTATCGTGCGGTGCAAATGCAGAGATATCAGACACTGTATAGTTGCTTTATCGTTGACGTTTACTTCTCTTTACCTTTGTCCTTTTCTTTCTTCTCCAAAGCCCTCCACGTTTCACTACTATCCTCTAGCCTTTACTCTTAATCAAATGGGAAAACGGGCATCTTACACAACAACACACCCTTATTTTACTATCTATGAGTGCCCACAGAGAAATACAGAAACACTAACCTCAGTCAGACAGGAAAATATTTATAAGGATAGTATTTGATCCCGTTTTAAATTAAAATTTTCTCTTAATATATAAAATTCTGATTTTTACTTTTGTTAAAAATAGAATTCAGTTCATGGACAGATCAACTTGCTAATTGTTTTTGCAACATGTATAACTTAGCAATTCAATCATTGCTTTATAAATAAGAATAGTGGTATGAAATCTAATTTTGGTATGAAATCTAATTCTGCAAGTTCTTATACTAATTTTATCTTATGTCTTTATTTCTTCTCCTCGAATCTTTTATTTCATAATTAACACTTAATTAATTACTTTTTATATTAAATCGTGATAATTACTGTACAATCTTTGTGGATCTGATGTAAGTCGACGACAATCGTGCTTTCATGTATCAATTATTAAATAAAAGGTGAGAAGCAAAAATTTTGCAATTTTTAGTAATTTTTAACTGATGACAGAATATTTGTTAAAATTAGTGTTGTGTATTTCCTTTATTGTAATTAGAACGATCATGGTTGGATATGAGAGAAAATTATTAAAATAAATCCTTTTATCAGAAAAGAATAAAATAATGTGAACCTGCAAGGATGAGTGGTTAACCTGTTGGTGATTTCAATTTTAACTTTGCAAGGACGGTGGAAGCTAATAATGAACAAGTGTATGGAGTAAACTTGAATTAAAGTGGAACTACCAGGTTAATGAGTTAAGTAATCCCTTGGAAGGATTTTTTTCTTTCCGCTGCTTCACTCACACCATAACTTATGATGCGTCCCACAGATCGTGTGTTCCATAATCAGAGGAAGTTTCACTGTTCTTTCATTGATCACAACAACCAAATTTGGGAAAAATAAAAGACTAGGTTTTACTTACAAATCCCGGTATCACGTCGATCATGGTGGTTTATAAGGTTATCGAGATGGTGTGTGTATTAATGTATGAGTTGGTATGTGAGAAAAGTGTGTATATATAATAATAGTATTGAAAGAGCTTCGTTTACTGTGTTTAGGTGCAAATACCATCTATAACGTAATATAATCATAATAGGGAAAACTGAGCACTTTGAATTACTAACGATACTTTGGTTTAAGTGTAAGAATGCATTGTATGATACGAACTTGAACTTGGTGTAATAATGGATCTCAGATAGGTCCTTAGTTTAACACATGAAATGAAATGGTGAACCTAAACTTAATCAGAAAGTTTAGATTGAAATCCTCCACAAAATATGCATACTATGATAATTATCTGATGATTAATTATATATTTATCACTTGCGTAAATACAACTAAGTTTAACAGATATTTTTTGTCTTTGATGTATCATATAAAAAATATAATCATAATAAGGAGACTAACTTAAATTCAATTTCAATTTCATACTTATTTTTCATTGATTATTCTCTTTTATTTCATTACTTATTTAAATGTTTTTTTTATCAGCATTACTTATTTAAATGTGATAATATTATTTTTAGGTACGTGAATCTTCATTTAATATATATTCAATCTATTATAATCAACACACTTCAACTCAAATTTAGACTTTAATTTCTAAGAACAATGTAGACTTTAAATTTTAGTGAAATATATAATAAATGAGAATTAAACTATAATATTCACTTATAATTTTTTTACATTTTTAAATAAAGCAGCTAAAAAATAAAAAATAGTTAATTAAAATCTTTGAAACTTGAAAGTGACATCTACAAAGTCATAAAGGACAAATCAATAACTACACTTCCAATTTCTTATAAATAAAAAAAAAAAAAAACACACACATCATTCATGGTTAATTATGTACTAACTCCTACTTTGATGCAACTAAACTGTTCAACACACATTAAATCACATTGGTTTAAGTTTAAATCATTGCAGAATATTAAAGATATGTTTTACTTTGGTTGAATTCGGTTCTAATAATAAAAAGATTAAAATCAACGACATAAAAATATTTTTTTATTTTTATTGTCAACTTAATGATTAAAAAAATTATCAATTTAAAACAATGAGAAAATGAGATTCAGATTTAAATCAAAGTCTTATTTCATATAATTGTTGCATGTTAAATAAACATGGCCAATAATATACCACTTTTCTTCTTCTCACATTTTAGCTTTTATGTAGCCTCTTAAAAGGGCAACATTATTAGTTTTTTTTTTTTTTCTGTTGTCATGTGCAATGTCATGGTTGAAGGGCTGATACATGTTGATTGATGTATTAGAAATTGTAGATGGTAGTTCACAGCACATGTTTTTTTTAAAGTACACACGTTTTAAAGTGCACATTCAATAAATGGGTGTTTCTTATCAAGAATACAAATCTCTAATCAAATAAAAAAATATTATATATGAATTGATGCAGGTAGAAAATGTCAAAAGTACATATGGTGGTTAGAAAATATTAAAAACATTAACAAATACAGTTGGTGAGGGAAAAAAAACAAGGAGAGAAAGGGCCACAACAATAAATCCAAGACTTCATGTGCAATGTGCAGTGTTGAGTGTGAAACAAAGGAGCTCACTTGACTTCTCAAGAGTTAAGAGTTGACTGACTTACATATTTTTAATTACTATTTTCTAACATAAATGTGCTTTTCACATTTATTACACCTGTCAAGTGAGATATAATTTTTTTAAAATAAAATAAGCACTTTTAAGCAAAATAATTTATTTCTAAGTGATTTTATAAAAATAGTTTAAAATTAATATTTGGTTGCAATTATGAAAATGGTTTTATTAACTTGTTCCAGTATGGTATTGTAAAAATATTTTTTTTATTCTAATTTACGTAAAAGACTTTATGAGCATCTTTAAAATAACATGTTTATTTAGAAAAAATATTATAATTATTTCAAAAATAAGTATATATAAGAAAAAAAAATCTCACGTCGTCTTTATCTTTATAATTTATTTGTATTTATTTTTTTTTTTTTTTATATATATAATATATATAAAACTTATTTTTTTTTTTTATATATATATATATATATATATATATATATATATATATATATATATATATATATATATATATATATATCTATATATATAACTATTAATTACAATGACAATTAATGCATTTTGAAAATATACTAAATATAAAGATTCTCCTTAATTACACAGTCTTATGACTTTAATTTACTCGTAAAAATAAACCGTACTTCCTCTTTTCTTATATAATAGTTGTTTTTCAAAGAATAATTGTTTTTTATTTTTTATTTTTAAAATTTTAAGATAACATAAACTTACCTTTTCTCCCTTTTATTACACATTGAAATACATCTTAGTTTAGTCATGAGTGTGTACCCTCACCACTTCATCAAGATCTTTTTCTTTCTTAATAGCTTCATTCTCATTCATCACAATCAACTCAACTCAAATACAAATCAAAATTTTAAAGATCATGTTCAAACATTCAACTAGAAACATTTTGCCTATTTCTTAAAACTAAATTTCAAAAATCACACACAGAAGAAATATAATAAACCCAGTACCCTCAGGTTATCCTACCGAATGACGAACTGCTCTTGCATAAAAATTATATAATAAATTTAATTTCAAAATATACTTCTCCATATAAGATTTAATAAAAATATCTTCATAAAATTATAGATAAAATAAGAAAAAATAAAATAAAATAAAGTTTTTCCATCAGTTCACTAGGGACTCACACCACCTGTCAAATCTTCTGCTCACGTGTAATACACGATCATCGCATATTTAACAACAAAACAAACACCACAAAAAAAATAAGGGTAAGCTAGAGAGTTAAAAAATTACATTTTCATAAATTAAATTTCTATCTCAACCAAATAACAACAAAACAAGCTTTCATAACTCATCTCATAGATCATAATATCATTAACACTACATCACACACGTGAGACACCCATATGATCTGGTCTAGACGCTTCTTTTTCACACTGTAGCGCAGTCATATAAACTTAATCCATATTATCTGGTCTAACCGGTTCTTTTTTACACCGTAGCACAATCATATAAACTTAATCCATATGATCCGGTTTGACCGATTCTTTTTCACACTATAGCGTGATTATATGAATCCTTTAACCCACATGATCTGGTTTGACAGGTTCTTTTTTATATCGTAGCGCAGTCATGTGAATCTATTAATCCATATGATCTGGTCCAACCTGTTCTTTTTCACACCGCGACACAATCATATGAACTTCTTTCGACTCCCACCACCTAGTCATCTTCATCTATGATTCCAATGCTCATTCGACTCTCACCATCTAGTCATCTTCATCTATGATTCCAATGACTAGTAGAGTCAAGATTTGGATAGTCTCCCCACACCACATCATTCACAAACATTCATTCAATTCATATTTAATAAAATAAATAATTATAATATCCATAAAAATATTCAAATTAGCTTCCTTTTCCCAAATTCACAAAATAAGTAATTACAATATTTATTAAAAACATACATTCAAACTAGCTTTCCTTACCCAAATTCACAAAACAAGTAATTATAATATTTATTAAAAATATCCAAATTAGTTTTTCTTACCCAAATTTACAAAACAATTAATTACAATATTTTTAATGATGTTGTCTATCTTATTGTTTAAGGAACCTCCAAACTTCATTAGATACATTTTTTTTTGTCTATAACAATACTTACAGATATATCATAATCAATTATATACACCTAATAATTTATTATAATCAATTATATACACATAATAATTTATTATCCTTATGATTTTTGACTCATAATTTATTAGATAAACATCATAATCAATTATCTTTTTTTAATTTATAATTATTAAATTAAGTAAATAATCGATTATACACATATATAATAAATGATTTCTTATTTATTTATATCGATTATGCTTGGTTTTTTTTTATAAACCTATGTAAATTGGTCAAAGAGGATATGTGAAATGCACAATAAGATATGTGTGAGTAGGGAGTGCCTGTGTCTTCTCCCAATTGTCACCGTGTATATATATATATATATATATTTTTTTTTTTCTTCAGACGTATGCAAGGAGGATTACCTTATCTTTCACAAATCAACATTTTTGTTTTTCTTCACATTACTTGATCCAAACAAGATGACAAAGATAACTCCTGTTAATCACAGTAAACCGCCTAACCCAAAAACACACGTACATGCCTACTAGTAATTTGTTCTGTTGCATCTTTTGTTAATGTAATATTTATATTTTTATTATATAAAAATACTTTTTTTATATAATTGTATTTTCGTTTTGCTCAGATGTACCTAATATAGGATTGTATAAAATCAAACCTAGCTAGGCCTTGTTTGTCCGACCATTTATGACTATTGTCTGAATTCGACGCCGTCCACTTTAGTTGATTGACAACGCACCACATCACTCTCAGATACCACTATACTGTGCTAAGATAATGTTGCAAAATCAAATAAAAAGAAAAAACAGAAAATATAAAATAAATAATTGACGTGACATACAAATAAAATAACTGCGAAAAGTGTTATAAAAAGTATATTGAAGAAGTTATATTATTCATTGTGCAAATAGATGTCAAAGCTTTCAATAAATGTTTTGAGAAAATGACATGTCATTTCGTAAATTAAATCAATTACTTAAATAATTCCCGGACATTCAAGAATAACACACAGTTGGAACTAGAAATAATAATCATAGATGATTGATAAATAAAAATAACAGTATTTTTCTTTTCCTTTATCTTATTGTGTCATGTTCATCAATAATTTGAACATGCAGAAAGGAATTAACCCGCCGCACTTAACCCTAAAACAGTGGCTTAAGCTTCGTTGACTCAAGTCGTCGTTCAGAGCAAAGTCTTGCATTTCAAGATCTCTGGGCTCCACATCGCCGGCAAGAGGAACTTCCTCTTGTTAATGCCGTGCGCATTGTAGCTCGCCCCCGTCGCCCGGTCCACCAGAACCTGACCCGGGTAACCCGGATACGCCCCGCTCCCGAAAATCCCTGCGCACGCCGAAACGGCCTCCAACGGCAACGTCGGAGGACCCTGATAATACCCACCGTGGAAGGGGTTGGTCACTGTTCCCGCCAACAGTGTTGCAATGTTTATGATCATGCCGTCGATGCCAACGTCGCCGTTAGGTGCAATTAACGGCTGCGTCCCGTATCATATTATGTTGATGGAGAAGTTCCCCTTGAGGAGCACCCCGTCGTGGTATCTGAGCACCAGCTTCTGCTCATCTTCCTCCTCCGCACCCATGCTGGGCTTCAGGAGTAAGAGAACACCACACAACACCATAGCTAACAAGCTTTTCGAATCCATTTTCGTAGGTAGATATTGTTTGTGTTGTGGACGAAACCCTATTTATAGGTACCATGCATGTGCCTTTCTCTCTAATGCTTATATTATTGCCATTCAGATTTTTTATTACATTTTTAAAATATTAATCACCTGTCATAAAAGTCTTTTTAATGAGATAACTTCAATCTATGTATTCTTCTTATTCAAACAAATACTAATTAATTATTATAATTTTATAGTAACATTTTAATATTAATCGCCTGTCATAAAAGTGTTTTTAATAAGATTTTAATATTATAATTTTATATTTAAAAAATTAATTAATGATATGAAAAAGATTAATCATTGTAAATTAATTTTAACTTCTAGAACAAATTTATAATTGCATATTTTTATTAATTTAAAAAATTAACTATATATAATAAATTAATTATATTTTATTTTAAATTATTTTTAACATAAGAATTTTTTTTAATATTACAGTTTTATTAATTAAAAAAAATTAAATTATCTAAAACACATATTACTTCATTTACAAAATTTTACAATTTTTTTCTTTTAATTTTATTTATTTTTCAGAGTCTTTATTTCAAAATAAACAATTTGATTAAACATTGACTCTCACTACAAATTTATTGCCGGGTAGTCAGTGATAAGTAAAAATTTCAAGGTACTTATATCATAAAGCATCCTGGTGAAATTTATTAACTATTATATATTTTTTCTTAATTTTTATTTCTATGATGTGACAAGGTACTATACAGGTCTTTTCATCAAGTTTTCAGAAGTCATTTTTCAAAGCTCCACTAAGTAACTAAATCATAATGTGAACAAAGGATTGGCAGCAAAAATTGTCTTTTTTCTTAGGGAAAACATTTTTATGTCATTCCAGTTACCAGACAAAGTATAAGCTTAGGCATGTTGATTTTTTCCTCAAAGTACTAAATATTAAAATAATTTAACCATAGATAAAATCAATTAATATCAACGAATTTTTTAAAGAAAAAATATGCCTGAATTTCTCCATATTAATGAATCAAAAGAAACAAAATATAGAATACATTTGGAGTAACTTCTCTATAAATATTTTTAAAATAAAAACTATGTATTTATGTGTGCAGAACGCGGTTGTTTTGTCTCATTAATTACTCTGTTTAAGGCCCTTTAAATTATTCCTAAAACTAAATAGAAACTTTGTTCTCTTTTAATAATCTATTAGACAAGTAACGCAATTTGAAAAAATATAATTAATATAAAGGTTCTGCTTAATTACACTGTCTTATGACTTTAATTTACTCATAAAAATATATTGCACTTTCTATTCTTTTATATAATAGTTTATTTTAAAGAATAATTGTTTTTTATTTTTTGTTTTTAAAATTTTAAGATAACATAAACCTTATTGCAGTTATACCTTTTTTCCCTTTTACCATTGAACACATTTTGGAGAGAATGGGTACTTAATTTATCATAAAACTAAATGCAAACCTTTTTTTTTTTCTCTTTTATTAGACATTTATTGTATTTTGAAAAATGTAATAAAATTAATTTTATCTTTTATTACAGTGCATTTATGACTTTAATTTTACCATGTATTGTATTTTAAAAATATAATAATAATATAAATGTTATCTATAATTACAGTGCTGTTATGACCTATTTATGAAAATAAATTGAACTTCTCTTTTCCTCTATATTAGTTTTTTTTAAGGACAATTTGTTATTTTTATTTGTCATTTTTAAAATTTTAAGATAATATAACCTTTTCTTTACATTTATACAATTATTTTATTTTTTATTATGCATTAAAAGTTATTTAGAAATGGAAATTTAAAAGGACTCTAATCATAATTTATTTAAAAATGTATTGAAATAGTATTTTGATAAATATAATAAATATACAATGGTCTATTTTTATAGCATTACTATCATAACTTAATTTAATTATAATCTTTTTTCTTCCTTGCATTAATGGGTCTTTATTTCATTTGAAAAACTAATACATACGCAGAGGCTGGCCCAGACATATATACTTTTGAAGTACGATTTAATGTTCTTCTGAAAATATTAAAAAATAAATTTTATTCAATTTAATAAAATATTTATAAGACTCTTTTTAATAAAATATGTTTAGAAGAAAATACATACTGTTCTCTTTAATTCCATTTCGTTTAACACTTTTATTTATTCATAAAAATGTCTAAAATATTTATGTGATTTAATTTACCTTTGATTATACTGTTTTTTATCATTTAAATTTATTTATAAAAACTAATTATAAAGTATTATTTTATTTTAGAACTTAATGAATGACTAGAGGAAGGATAAAATATTTTAAAAAATGAATAAAAATACACATTTATTACCGTGTTATTTTGTTATGTTTAAAGTGGATGTGAAAATTGAATACAAAGAATGAGAACATGAGGAAGTGTAGTCTCTCATAGTTAAAATTATGACTTTAAATAGTTTATAAAATTCAACGTTGGCACTTTTGGATCATAATATAACAGAAATTGAATTATTGGAATTCAAAATATACTAAGCATAGATGATTGATAAATTAAATTATTGAAATAGTTTAATCTTTTTCAATGATTGAGCATACACAAAGGAATTTAAATGCCACACTTAAACACAGAAACATTGACTCAAGTCGTCCTTCAGACCAAAGTCTTGCATTGGAAGGTCGATGGGTCCCACATCGCCGGCAAGAGGAACTTCCTCCCGTTACTGCCGTTCGCATTGTAGCTCGCCCCCGTCGCCCGGTCCACCAGAACCTTACCCGGGTAACCCGGATACGCCCCGCTCCCGTAAATCCCTGTGCACGCCGAAACGGCCTCCAAGGGCAACGTCGGAGGACCCTGATAATACCCACCGTGGAAGGGGTTGGTCACGGTTCCGGCCAACAGGGTTGCAATGTTTATGATCATGCCGTCGACACCAACGTCGCCGTTAGGTGCAATTAGCGGCGGCGTCTGTGGGCCGTAAGGGGGCTGGTGGAAAGGAAAGGCGCATTGGCCCGGACACTGGGTCTCGGAGTTGCCGACCCAGATGAAGGGGATTGTTTTGGCAATGGCGTTGTGGGTCCCACATCGGCTACTGCAGAAGCCGTCCACTGCAACGTCTTTTGCGGTGAGAACAAGGTTGATTTCTGAGGAGTATTTGAAGCGTGATGCGAGGCTGTGTAGTTGGTTTTTGCTGAGACGCTTTCCGAGGGAATATTGGTCATCGATTTGCTTTCCTACGGCCAGCGTTGTGGAGCCGCCCTTGTACTTCTCCGTCGTCTGCCACCACGAGGCCACGGAGGGTTGTGCAGCCCCGGCGGGGAAGCTCAACGAGTTGATGAAGTCAACGATTATGGAGCGTTGGGTCGGGGTGAAGCTCCCGTACCATAATATGTTAACGGAGAAGCGCCCCTTGAGGAGAACGCCGTTGTGGTATCTGAGCACCAGCTTCTGCTCAGCTTCCTCCTCCGCCCCCATGCTGGGTTTCAGCAGTAAGAGAACACCACAGAACACCATTAACAAGCTTTTAGAATCCATTTTCATAGGTAGATTATGTTTGTGTTGTGGACAAGGAATACCAGTGACTAGAGAACCCTATTTATAGCTATTCTGCATGTCTTTCTCTCTAATGCTTATATTATTGCCATTCCAAAATTTTTAATACCTTTTTTAAAATATTAATTACATGTTTACAATTATGTTGCAAATTTATGATTTTTAAAAGAACTTGAAAACTGATAAATATATCTTTTAAAACAATTTGATTAAGTAAACTATTTTCCTTTTACATTACAACAAAAATATGTGTGTGCAATTAGAAATTAGGTAAAAATGGAAAAAATAAAGAAATAAAATGGTCTAAAATTAAAAAAAAACAAATAAAAGAAAATAAATTTGAAAAATATAATACTTGAAAAATAATACACTGAATAATATTTTCATGCATTTATGTAAAATGCGTTTGGAAACAGTATATCAGTAGTAGGATTGTGCAACCCATGCGTTCAGCACGGCACAAAATTTTGTATTGACTAGGGCGGGTCCCACAATGACTTGTATGGTCCAAAGTTCATCAAGTTAATTGTTATAAAATTAAATTAGTCATTCAAGGGAATTAAATTATACAATTGTTTAGATGTAATACAATATATTATAAGTTGAATTAATTGAATTATATTACAGTATTTTTTTATTTTAAATTATTAAACTATTAAGTATATTTTTAAATATCATAATTTATAATTCAAATAATTTTGTTTAGAAGTAATTCATTTTTTAAAATAAAATAATGATACAGTACAACATCTTTTAGTTTTAAAATATTTGTAACAGTTACTGCAAATTGTAATATCTATGTTTACAGTTATTTATCTAAATGTAGACATAAGAGTGTGGGGGTAATATGTGGCCCGTTTTCCTTCTTTATATATTTTATATATATAAATAGTATACAATGGACGTTTTCTTTTTTAATTAATGTTGCCCCGCCACACTGTGGCCCCTTTATTGGTATTACTAATCTAAATACTAATTAGAGTTGTGTGTCAACTAAAAGAAAATGATGGCTAGCCCAAAATCATGGCTAGACCAAAACCATGGAAAGAAAAAAACCACTAAGTATATAAAAAAGCAAAATAATAAAACTAAAGGGTTTATGCTTATGTTAAAAAATAAAATAAGAAAAAAAAAACTAAAATCGAGATATACAAATTACTCCATCATATCTTTTTTAAATCTACTAATAAGTTTTTTAACTACACTAAAAACATTTTTTCTCAATCTTTCAGATTTTTTAAAAATCTAAACACACTTTTCTAACACCTACAATCATTAGATGACATTGTTTCACTTCATTAATTTAGTATTTAAAAAAACAAAGTACAAGATATGTAAATTCGTCAAATAAGATATGTGAAATGCACAATAAGACATGTGTGAGTAAGGAGTGCCTCTATCTTCTCCCAATTGCTACCGTGTATATTTTTCTTTTTTTTTTTCAGACATACGCAAGGAGGATTACCTTATCTTTCACAAATAAACATTTTTGTTTTTCTTCACATTACTTGATCCAAACAAGATGACAAAGATAACTCCTGTTAATCCATTCACATGAACAGTAAACCGACTAACCCAAACACACACGTACATGCGACTAGTATAATTTGCTCTGTTGCATCTTTTGCTAATGTAATATTTATATTTCTATTATATAAAAATACTTTTTTTATATAATTGTATTTTCGTTTTGTTCAGATGTACCTAATATAGGATTGTAAAAGTCAAACCTAGCCAGACCGTGTTTGTCCGACCATTTATGACTATTGTCTGGATCCGACGCCGTCCACTTCAGTTGATTGACCACGCACCACATCACTCTCGGATACTACTACTGTGCTAAGATAATGTTCAACCATACAAAATCAAATAAAAAGAAAAAACAGAAAAATATAAACTAAATAATTAATATGACAGACAAATAAAATAACTGCGAAAAGTGTTATAAAAAGTATATAGAAAAAGTTATATTATTCATTGTGCAAATAGATGTCAAAGCTTTCAATAAATGTTTTGAGAAAATGACATGTCACTCTGTAAATTAAATCAATTACTTAAATAATTCCCGGACATTCAAGAATATCTTTTAAAAAAATGTCTACCTAACAAAATCATTATAAGTTTACTTGAGTTTTGAACCAATTAAATAAAAAAACTAATGCAAACTTTGTTATTTAAATAAAGCTGTAGAGATGTTTTTGAAAATTTAAGAAACTAGCATACTTATTGAGGCTATTATAATACTTATTGAGGCTATTATACTATTCTTCATCTGTCTAAATAGAAGAAAGATGTGATTAAACTTTTTGTGGTTATGAAATCCGGGTGAATTTGAATGAAATACGAAATCAATGAGTCATTTTAACTCGAATTTAATAATTTAAAATCTATATTTTTATTCGTGAAGTAGGATATTTGAATTTAACTTAGATTACTTTTATTCAAAAAGTGAATAAATATAGATATTCTTAATATTCTAAACTTAAATCTGCTGTTGAAATAATATATCGTTAGCTCAATCAGTTAGGGTCAATAACCTATTCAAAATAGTATCTTTATAAAACACCTCAAAAGATTAAGAAAAAAATATATTTAAATTGAATTTCATAAGAAAAGAAAATATATTTAAACTAACTTTGTTGACTCTTAAACAATATTATTTTTTTACAAATACGAAATAATATATATATATATATATATATATATATAAAGTTGAAAATTAAGTAATTATGAGTTATAAAAATATTTTAAGATTGATCGGTTATATAAAACATTTTAAGACCCAAATGAATTAAATGAAAAAAATATAGTTAATTATATAATTAATTGTATGGTAAACATAAAAAATGATTATAATTTTTTTATAAAAGATAATTCATTTGAGAGAGAGTTGAATGGGAGCATCTACAGCTGTCTCAGAATTTGGGGGATTTTGGTGTATATTTTTCTTCCTTTTTAGGTGCCAATCCATTCATATTTGACCTCTTATGAAGGCAACCTAGGTCTTCGGGACCCTTCTAGATGCCATCACTTCTTTGGAAAAGAAAATAAAGATAAAGATGAAGCTAGTTCATGCTTATTGATACACTTTCAAATTATAAAATAATAAACACAAGAAAATTAGAATTTTAAAAATTAATAACTTCATATTTATTTTATACATGTGTTTTTTTTAAATTTAATTTTTACTGTGTAAACTCACAGTCATTTAAAGTGATCAAAACAAAAATGTTGAAGAACTTAAAAAAGGATTTGTAAGTTTTAAAATTAAAAAATAAAAAAAAATTTAAAACACAATTTTTTAATTATAAAATTTAATGAATGATTAAACCAAAAATTTTTGGGGTGTCACCATTATTTCTCAAATAATACTCCAATACATTGATTGTCTGGCTTAAGATTGTGGAACAATTATGTTTGTATTAATTTTCACATTAAAACTTACCTTTCAATTCTCTAAATTGTTGGATAGCATAACCAATAGTTGTCAAAGTTGGTCTTAGTTCATGTATTAGGAGAAAGTCATCATATAACACCTAAATACTCTGTATTTTCTTTCAGACTCTTTCTCAACGAACGAATCACTGATTTCCAAGAAATAGTAAAGACCACTCTACCTATTTTTCTTAAAAAAAAATTACCCAATGTAATTTCTGATTCAACGGTTCTGGTTAACAACACATTATTTTAACATTTTTCTATAGTAAATTAATGTGTTAAGTTCCAGATTTGTTTAAAGGACTGTCCAGATCTTATGAACTTTAAATTAATTGCTGAGAATCAAAATCTTTTTTCATATTTAAAATTTGAGAGAGTATATATATAAATATTAATATATAATCATTTATAAAAAAATATTGAGAAAAAAAAAATTGGGCAGGAGGTAGGTACAGTGGACCACCCTTGCCCCAATGATCAGTCCCTAATATCAAACAGTAATATTTTGGTACTTAGTTGTACCGTCTTTCTTTTTCAAGTGTACATGTTAGGGAAAATAATATAAAATAATTATTCTTCTATGTAATAATTTTTACTTTTAAATTGTATGGTTGAACATGCATTCAAATACTTCAAAGACAAAAAAATCATACTTAATCTCAACAATCATAAATACAAAAAAAAATATAACTTTTTTTAATGAATAACTAATTTCTTTTAATTGATAGACAAATATTTAAATAATATTTATATAAGATCGTAATATAACATGTTATCTTTACGAAACTTTTTAATTTATTGTCACATTAAATGATTTAATACAAATTATATAGTATTTTTTAGATACAAATTTTGTTTTAATCTGGGAAGGTTAATTTCTCTCTTCTAGTAAAAATGCTTTTATAAAAATTTGAACAAAAACCATCACTAAAAAAATCTTGTTTCCTATGAATGTTTTTTCTTATAATATAAACATGAAAAAAAAAATACTTTCTCAACTTTCAATTTTCCTTAAACTTAAATATTCTTTTTTTATGTGTCCTAAATCTACTAAGCGTTGTCTTTCTAAGCATAGGTTACATATATTCAATACGAGTTATTTTGTTATTATTATTTATATAATATAAATTTAAACATTACATTAAATCAACTTCCCTTGTAACATGGATATCTTGATAAGAAATCTAAGTTTGGATATCGTAAATGAGCAAAAATAATTAATTTTATTTATTCAGCTATATTTTTTTTAATAAAGATGAATTGTAAAACATAAAATTCTTTGTAGAGATAAAATTTTAAAGAGAGAAAGAATGAAAAAAATGTATGTTTGGATTACAGTAATTTATTCTTTATTTTTTACAATTTAATTTGATAAACTTTAACATTTCATATTTTTTACATAAAAAGAATTTATTGTAAAAGTATTTTATAATTAGTCTAAATATAAATATCTTTACATTTATAAAAATATTTTAAAATATATTTCTTTACATGACATTTAATAAAAATATCTTAATACAATCATAAAATAAAATAAAATTAAACTTATTCGTCGAAAAGTCATACCACCTGCCAAAATCTTGTATCATGTCTAATACACGATCATCATAAATTTAAAAATAAAACAAATATCACACAAAAATAATGGTAAACTAGATAGTTTAAAAAAACGTATATTTATAAATTAATTTTTTATCTCAACTAAACTAGAAACATTAGACTTTCATTATTCATCTCATACATCATATTTGTCATTGTCACATTTCTACAATAACTCATATCATAAATGTACTGACTCATCGACAAAGACTATCTATTTCTAAAATACTAGTGTATTAAGTTAGAGTTAAAGACTAACATCTGTCAAATGATCCTTCTAACTGTGAATCCACACAGTTTTTCTCCAAATGAACATAATCTTATTTGATAGAATAAATTCATATATCTGTTTTGATCAGTTCTTTCAAATTTAAATTACAATTTTAATTAAATGAACTTCTTTCAACTCTCACCACGTAATAATACCTATAAGGTACTAGTAGCGTTACTTACCTTTTTTTTAACAAATCTTCAAACAATATATATCCTAATAATTTTAGTATGACTAATTTTTTTTCTGAAGATATAATATCTCAATCATCATTCTATATTTATTTATAAATATTTGTGAATGATACTTAAATATTAACCACGGTACATAAAAAAAAAAATGTAGATGAAAGGGGTGAAGACTGATTAAGCAAATAGTGAAAAACAGTGCATGCACCACCACTTAGCTTCATCGTTCTCTTTTCCTTAAATTTTCATTATTGTGAACAGCATGTACAATGAGATTATTTATTAACTTGACTTTGTCTTGATAATATATATTGAAGACGCCAAATTTGACATGCAACCAACTTCGGTTAGTCCAGATATCATCCCACTGGTTCCGTATTGATGACTACTATAAATTCTCATGTATGGTCCAAATTAAACATTAACACTAATTAATTATACAATTTAATTAAGTCTATATTTATTTAATCTGAATAAGATGGTACTTCTCCTTCCGGAACCAAATTTCCAAGGTAGACAGATATCCATTAGGAGACAATATCCGAAGTAATGGGTACTTAGTAGGAAACAGCTTTGAGAATGTGACAGTAAAGAAGGAAACATTAGAAGATTGAGGATAAGTTCAAAATGATCTCAATTATCGAGGAGCCATTCGCCATCCAATTTGGCTTCTTCTGGTCCCAAAGTCTATGAAAGAAGACACTTTTACCTATTTTCACAAAAAGCCACAGACTTTTCATTCCAACATGTTTATGTGGAGGACAAGAAATAAGGGATTAATATCCAAAGGAGACCAAGTAAATGTGATACTCAGTTGCAATGTCTGAAATTTTAAGCACAAAAATGCTGTACAAATACATCACACAAGTTTTTTCTTTTCGACTTAATTATTTAATTACATATTGTCAATACCCGATTTTGTCCAGATAATTTTTTAAATTAAAATATAATGATAAAAATAAATAATAATATAAAAATATATATTTATTAGCTTAAGTTTTCTTAAAATAATAATAATATAAAAATAAATAAAATTTGATTTTTTCCATTACAAAACAAAAAAAAAACTAAAAAAGAAAAGGTGGTGATTTAAAAAAAATAATAAAAAATAATTAATAATAAAAAAATGAAAATAATAAGAAAATAACAAAAATATCTAAATTAAAACAACAGAATCTGAAAATTTAAAAATAAAATAAAATAAATAATAATAAAAATAAATATAACAATAAAAATAACTGCTTCCAAACTTGATTTGTAAGTTTTAAAAAAATAAATAAATAAAATAATAATAAATAAAACAATAAAGAAATAGTCAACTCTCTAACTTCTCACTCTCCTAACTCCACGTAATATTTTCTTAAAAAAAAATAATAAAGAGAATTGTGAAACTGTTCAAAACAACTCACGTTCTCTACTCCATAAAAATAAAATTAATAATAAATAATAAATTGTT
>Ga0099825_1002873_pt1 | contig 23017 bp, 23 predicted proteins | sample SiratroredBW_FD_76838 | JGI IMG/M metagenome (GOLD analysis project Ga0099825, IMG submission 76838) | Root nodule microbial communities of legume samples collected from California, USA - Siratro red BW | ecosystem: Host-associated > Plants > Roots > Nodule | place: USA: California | collected... | reverse complement strand
TGTTAAGTTATCACTTGATTAATTATGGAACTGGAATATGTTGTGGGCCAACTATCCCAAAATGAAGTTATTAGTTAAAGACACATGACTAGTTTTATGTTATACTCTAATACACCCCTTCATGCAAGTGTCTTTTGGGCTTTGAGAGCATGGATCATGCACTATCCACTTACCTTTTGTTGAAATTCAACTTTTTAATAAACGAGGGTTGTGTAAGAAACGAACTCTAGGATATAGCACACAGACTCTCATAGCAAAAGTTCTAAGATATTACGAAGAATGACGAGATATTTTTAATGGCTTAAGACTTCATGGGATGCTTCTGTGTCCTCAAAGACTTCTCTTTTTGTATTTATAGGCTCCCTTGAAAGTATAGCCGTTTGAGATATATTGTGAGTTTCCAATGCTTCATCTGATATCCCATTAGAGAGAAAGATATTATGATGCATTAAATGACATATAATGCATTTCACCAATTTGATCTCTTCATTAGATAAAACAATTAGTTTATCTTACTGAAATTGGTAGTGAGACCTGCTTGTATGACTAATATGACTTGTTGCAGCGTCTTTCTTGGACACTTTTCACTCTATGTTCAAGGTGCATGTTTTGATGGTACTTCGACCAAGAGATTGCCTTTGCATTAAGCGCGATGCCATCATACCTTTTTAAAATAACAGAGTATGCTTGAAGGATATTAGTTAAAAAAGATGAAACATTGACTATATCATAAAGGCTACTGGACTATATCGTGCAAGGTCCTTGTTTGGACTGAAACATCTATGTACCTACAGATGAAGCATCAACTGATTAGACGAACCATTCATTTGATGTTTTAAATATGTTTTATTGTTTAACATAAAAAAAAATAAGGGGCTATAACCATCTTTGGTCTAACTTTTCTTCTCTTCACCCTTAATTTTTTAACAAAATTAATTTTTTTTTATCTGATTGTTGCTGTAGCTCACCCTTTTATTTTTCATGTTGGCTTATTTTGTAGGAAACTAATGCAAAACTTATGAAAGAAGTGAAGATGCGGGAAGCAATGCTAGATAGGGAAGCTTCAGTCCGAAGAGCAAGGCAGGAAGCATCTCTTGCTGAGGGTATATCTTGGGGCATGGGTGAGGATGCTATTGAAGAAGAAGAGGTTTGTAGAAGCTTGTAATTATATGATAATCTATTTTTTTGTTTGTTTGAACTACATGATTAATTATGAACATTTTACATGCTCTGACCTCAGAATCTACTTTTTCTGTGAAAACTCGAGTTGACTATTTAGCATTTATGTCTTCTGATTCATTAGTTTGATGGATTCAAATTTCAGGATGATACTGAAGAAGTGACCTGGCAGTCATACAAAGGACAACTTACAGAAAAACAGGAAAAAACCCGTGAGAAAATAATCAAAAGGATGGAAAAGGCGAGTCTTTCTTTTTAATTTGGTTTCCCATGCTGTCTATTATTTTGAACTATAATCCACACTTTATCACTTTGAAAATTTCATTCAACTGAATATTACACTACTTTTTTATAGCAGTCAATGTTCAGTCCCGTCATCATATCTAATCCTCAAATTGAATGCTAACCATATGATTTAAAAGATATTAATGCCCTGTTGTTGAGATCCCAGTGACGAGAGAGTTAGTTAGGGCTTTTATTTGCAAGAAAAGTTCACCGGTTGATCAATCCACCTTTCTGGCATTGCTTAATTCATGCCCAGTTGCCAAGCTCAAGTTTTCATCTTTGCATGAAAGTGATTATGAATATTTTCCCAGTGTTCTCATGAATTACCTCTACCAATTTCATGAGTAAGTACAGAAGAAGAAAGTGAGGCAAGCAATTGATCCTGCAACTCCCAAGCAGTGTGTGCAGGATTCTCGATTCCTGCTTTGTGATCAGATGTAGAGAGAAACCAAAATGGAGATCCGGGTGGTGGATTTGGATCCATAACCATGAGAGAGACTCTAGAAGCTCATAATACTATCTAGAATTTCAAAGAGAGACTTTCTAATTCTGAAAATATGATAGAATTGAATCAAGTCAATGTCTAGGGATTCCAATATTTATCATATGCATACTATTGGACTAGTCTAGGAAGCTAACTATACTAACAGGTCTAACTAACCTGCAACTGTTACATAATGTAACGTAAAGATACAATGATGCACACAGCCGCAAACTCTAACACCTATTAACCTTGATAGTAATTTTTGTTCTTTTTCTTTGTGCAGATTGCTAATATGAAGAAAGAAATAAATTCTATAAGAGTTAAAGACATTTCTCAGGGTGGATTAACTCAAGGTCAACAGGTTCAGATTGCTAGGAATGAACAGAGAATAACGCAGGTATTGGAGAAAATAAATTTGACTGGAACCTTATGTATTGTTCTCAATATTCTGTGATAGTCAGATGCTTTAGAATTGTAACTTTTTTTCCTATCATGCTATCTTGTTAGTTGGGTAAATATTTGTCACATGAGCTTATAAGCTGAATTCTTTTAATGGGATAGATATTGGAAGAACTTGAGAACTTGGAAGAGACACTGAATGATAGTATTCGAGAGAGTCTTGGTGCTCGTACAGGAAAAATGTCTCATGGGAAGAAGAAAGGTGCAATTGAAGAAGAAGAAGAATATTTTAGGTATGATTTCATTGATGGAAGTCATTTTTGTGAAAGTGGAAATTTATGGAGAAGAATGCTTTACTTATTTGTATATATTTGGAATCTTTTGTTCTTTTGGAGTGAGGCAAGTGAAATGTTTAATGCGCTTGCTTGGCTCTTTCATGCTGCGATATTTATATTGGTGTACCAAAACTAAAGTGCATGTTCGTATTTACTTGTATTATTCAGTGATGATGATGAATTTTATGACCGTACCGAGAAAAAGTCTTCACGTCAGAAACCCGGTGACAACCAATCAGTTGAGACTGCAGATACTCTTCTTGATAAGAGAGATGCCATCACCAATGAAATGAATGAAAAGAAAGAGTTGCTTATGATTGAAAAGAACAATATTTTGTCAAAGTCAAATAGTGCCACACAAGATGAAGTTGATGACTCGCTTGATGCGTATATGTCAGGGCTTTCATCTCAACTAGGTGAGTTCCTTTAATTAAGCATATTAAGCTTTCAATGTTTTAGGTTATTAAAAAGTATAATGTCTTCTGTGCACACTTTCATTTTTCCGCATTTTATGTATCATTATGTGCAACGTCATGTCTTAACCTGCATATAGAGACATTTGGCTTTGTGCTTACCCATTCTGATCTTCTTTTCTGTCAGTGTATGATAAAAGTGTGCAACTTGAAAAGGAATTGTCAACTCTTCAGTCTGAGCTTGATAGAGTATGCTACCTGTTGAAGATTGCTGACCCAACAGGAGAAGCTGCAAAGAAAAGGGAGTTGATAGTGCATGAACCCAAACCCAAAAAATCTGAAAATACCTCTACTGTTAAGAAGAAACCACCTGCAGAAACACAGAAAAGCAGTGAGCCTTGTGCAAAGGCAGATAACAAGAAAGCTAAGAAACCACCTGTGGAAACCCAGATCAGCGACACCTCTGTCAAATCAGATGACTGCATAGAAGGACAAAAAGCTGGGGCTGCAACTTCAGGTTTAGACAAGGTGGAACCTGGCTGTAACAAGCTGGAGGCTGAGAATGTTGTATTTGCTGTACCGAAGCCCCAATGGCTTGGAGCTGTAGAGGATAGAGTTGCAGATGATACCCAACAGTCGATGCCCTCTCTGAACGTGAATGACTCAGACGAGTCCAATCAGTTTGTGGACTACAAGGACAGGGGCAAAATTTTTGGCAGTGGTGATAGTGCAAAGGCTTCAGCGGAATCTAAAATTGAGTCTGCTGCGGGTCTAATTATAAGGAAACGTAAGCAAGTTGAGACAACTGCAACAAATAGTAATGACGCCTCTCAACAATCGACATCTTCCACGTCAGGGGAAAAAATGGCTGAGGATGCTGTGGCACTACTATTAAAGCACAATAGGGGGCTGTATACCAATGAAGAGGAGGAAAGATATGAAGGCCAAGAGAGGAGGGCCCCTAAAAGAGTGCTTGGGCCTGAGAAACCGTCCTTCTTGAATAACGAGATGGATTATGACTCATGGATTCCACCTGAAGGTAATAATATTTTGGTTCAGATCTGACCATGTGCTTGAATTGCCATTTTTTTGGATGATCATACATTGCTTTGGTTTGTGCAGGACAATCAGGTGATGGACGTACTTCCTTGAATGATAAATTTGGCTACTAAGGTCGGGTGATGTGCAGCATTGTTCATTACGAGAAGGGAGTGTAGGCTGTGAACATTTACCGATATATATGGCGAGGGAGCAGGCGTATACTTTACTCAGCATTGATGCACTTAAATGCAGGGTTGTGGTTAAATATGACTGTCAGTCACTTCAAATCCCTTTTAAAGAAGTGAAGGATGATGAAGTTTGTTGGTGAAAGGACTGATGTAAAGACACATGGCGGGTTGAAAAGCATTTTAGTAAAATGTAGTGACACACAGATGTTACTTGACTTATACAGTTGTCAAATGCTTGCCGCATGTTCTTAGTAGAGGTTTGGAATGAGGCAGGCTACGCCATTCCTGTTCTGACTAATAGCAAAGCAGTTTAGACCCAAAACTCATGCTACTCCTTTGGAATGTAAGGGCTGCTTTGATGCCATTATAATGTATTCTTTAAATTATCAGAGGAGGGCTTTGTTTTATAACTTTTCAGCGGCGACAAGTGTCTACCGAAATTACTCCGATCAAAGGCTACCTGCACTCTTAAATTTCAGCAAAATTCTTAGTTTCTTTTAATAGTTCTCTTTAAACATGGTTAAATACGAGGAATGATATAGAAAAATACATGGTTAAGTACGGATAAGAATACTAGCTGTATTGATGCAGCCAAATACTCGTGAAGTGGACAATAAAATCATCTGCGTAGCGATCGAACATTATACGGGACAAAATAGTTGAAGAATGAATATTGAACCTCGTATTAGGGGAAAAAGTACTTTGATACTGAATACATATTTGTTAGAACTATAGTAACTATACTACGTAAATTATTGGTATGATTCCTCTTTTCGGCTAATGGATTTTATAGATGAAGCGTGCATCATTACTAAACTCGTTTGATTATGATAGTTAAGATTATGTCACTAACTATATCAAGCTGCATCAGATGCTTGACCAGAACATATTCAGCAGGAGTGTCCCTGTTTGAACGGTAAGCTCTTGTGGATGGTTAAAGTCAGATCCGACTTTCCTTTTTTAATTCATTTAAAGTTGATTATGTATGTCTGTTTGCGACCTGGTTTGAGTTCTGCCACATACTGATTTCTATCTAGTATTAACTATTTTTATGTTACAATTAAAATAAAAGCTAAATTTACTTATTTTTTTAAACTTTGATAATTAATTTATCAATTTGAAAATACAAATACCAAAACCAAATTTGATAGAGCACACAATAAAAAAAAATTAGTCCTTTGATTGTCATAGGAAGCAACGCCTCGGCACTCATTTTAAAGTAAAACATCGTTAAAGTATTAGCTTCTATCACAAATGGTCTCTAAAAATTACGTAAGTAATCTCTCAATTAAAAATCATAGTAAATAGTCGTCAAATATTATAAAATCGTATGAATCAGTCTCTAAAGGTTAGCCGAATATATAAACAGTGCTAAATTAATACATCTGGAAATTACTTGTGTAATTTTATTATTTTATGGACTACTTAAAAGAAAGGCATTACTCGTTCATCAGACTTTGTCAGCATTAACTATCTTGAACTGATGGCCGATGACCACCAATATGGCATGTATTAATCACTAAGCTTTTACAAATTGAACACGTATACTATAAATCATGTAGGTAAACTAGTACCAGCAAAACTGTTTCTTCATATTTACAAAAAAAACAAAAACTTGTACAAATGTGAATGAACAGTGTAAAATTCCCTGTTGATTTCAAGATGCGCTGCCGCTATCCATACCATAAATTGCATGATGACTGGGAGCAGAATTGTCACAGATTCGGCACCCACTGTTAATGATGCTCCAGACCCTTCAAATTAATAAATGAAATTCGTTGCGCGGAAAAAGGAAATTTCAAACCTTTGGCTCTTCTTCGGGGCCTTCACAAAGCTGAACCAGCATCAAATCTTTGTGTCTCGTATACAGTGTTAGCAAGGGGTTAATTTCCTATCATACCATAAAGGTACTCCTCAGGGCTCTGGATGCATTTGAAGATATATACCGCCATTGAAATAGCCTCTCAATAATGGATATTTTCAGAAGACGAGCTGTTCTTGCCAAGCCTTAGAGAAGGCTGCAGATGGTGATCAGTTGAAGAAATATGGTGACTCCAAAACTTCCCTTAAGTCAAAGTCTCCTCGTTCAGGCAAGGGTGGAAAAGATAACGATGGGAAAGAACTCTGGAAGCTTTCTAGTAACTGTTCAAAAAATAAATGAGAAATTCAGCAATAATGTATAACTATCAAAACAACACAGGATAAAAAAAAATATGATTAGAATTAAATAAAAAAGCAAGATGCCGCTCTGATTCCTTTTCCAATCCAAAAAAATTCCACAGTCCACACATCTTTTCGAAATATCAATGTCCTGGTTTTCCCATCTTTATAAGAAAAAAAAGTACTCTCAAATCCCAGAAAACAAAGCACACGCCACAAAGAAACATATGTTATTCATTTACAGACATCCAAAAATCATCACTCAGGCCGGGGCCAATTCACCTAAAGAATATATACACTAACGCAATCAGTTTCACCACAAATATGATTTAAATAGATGGGAACAATAGCATTGGATAAATAATGAGCATTTAAACCATACATTTTCCAGTACTGGGGTCTCGTAGAGTTCTACAAACTTCTCTCGCAGTAATCTGTTCATTTTATCCACATCACATGCATGCGTCCAATATGAATCATGAACCCCTACAAGCATGCAGTAGAAATTATTCATCATCGGCATTAATAACTAAATATGAATAGAACACCACAAGCTTGGTTCCCTTGATCGTTCAAATTCCTGGTATAGGGATTCAGCACCTCCCTATCACCAATTGTGATGGGGCTGGCCCCACTCCCCAGCAAGGGTCCTGTACTGAAAAGGGGGGCCGATCAAGGAAATACCTGCAAAATTCAAGCCTTCCTTTTTGCAGGCAACCGCAGTCATCATCATATGAGAACCATCAAGCGAGTGAACAAAATTTGGCGGAAATGCTGTCCTCTGCCTCCTAACCATGACCTAGAATATTGGAATTGAAAACAGAGAATTTAAATCTGAAAAATGTAAATTAAAATACCAACCCCCAAAGTTTATATGAAGATGAAAATATTTGAAATGACCATGGGCATCTCACTAAGGACCAATGTGCATGATGGGAAGTCTTCCAACCCACTGGAATCACAAATTCCCAGCATAAAACTGCAATTATTTTTTATGGCTTTCTACAAAATAATCTTCCATTTTCTGCTCAGTTAACAAAGTTGTTAAAACTTTCATATAGATTTTTTACATACACACATTCATGAACGTAATTTCAATGTGCAATATAAGAAAATTTGATATTAATTAAAAAGGTTAATATAAAAAAATAAAAAATAAATAAAAAACCAAGCAATGTTCATGGATATTATGCCATTTGAAATTCTAAAACTTGCAATGTATAAATATATATCAAATACAATTATTTCAGTTTATGTTGATAAATAATTTTTTTACCAGCTCCTTGAGCTATTCAAAAAATAAACAAAAGCAATTCCGGAACATTGGCCAAGAAGCCCAAAGTTGCGTTTCCAAGATTCGATAACAGCAACTAATCAATGCGCATCTTCACCCAAACTCTCGCATCTCGCATATCAAATCACACCAGCAAGATATTTGTATTTAAGGTTAAGATGGAAATTACATTTTTGGGGAAGGGGATCCCAATATGATTTAAAATAATAATGTAAATTCACTTACCTTGTCTGTTTCTCGTTGCAATGTCAACATCTGAAGTGAAGTTTTGATCTGCAAGCACAATAATAATAGATTATTAACCTACAGAGACCCTTGAAATCCTAAGAACTTGAAAGAGGTATCAAGGATGTAATTCTAACAAAATTCTATTCACTCACAATATGTGTTCCTAGCTTTCGGTAAGGTTGCACAACAGGAAGTCCAAGAGGAGTGGTCCAGCGTACTGGTTGATTTTCGGATGCAATTATCTGTTCAAATTGTCTTAGTTATTAATACGATAAACTAAGTATACAACTTAAAAAACATTTCGTTCTCTCTCCATTTCCAGGTATAAGAATATGCACAGTGCGCACATCAGTACAAGGAGTAATACAACATACTTTTGCACAGTCACCAAGCCAGTTCATGATACCTCGTGCACCTTGAAACATTTCCTCTAAGGCAGTTAATGTGACCTGAGAAGTGAGAGGGAAATAAAGATGAAACAAACAACAAATATACACCTAATAGGTATTTAAACACATGTTTAACCCTCAAACCTTTGCGGCGTAACAAGAAGCACCAAAGAGCTCTGTATCATCTGAAATGGCATTCTTTTCTTTCAATCTCCTCTTTATCTGTTCCCGTGCACCAATGTAAGTGACACCATACACTGATGTCATCACTGTCTGCTTGACCAATTTTCTATCCACCTATATAAAACTCAAGATCAGCACAAAATCCGTGGCGATGACAAGCGAAAAGGGAAAATGCACCATTATCTAGAATCGATTACACAACAAATATATTTATGATTCCAGGAAAACTATAATTTACACTTTCCAACAACCTTAAGTAACCAATCTCCTTGCATAAATACAAACCTCATCAGATCAAAAGAATGGAAAATAACCTGATTTACTAAAATCCTCGCATGAAGTGCATCAGGAAATATTGCAGGATCTTTCTGAGCATCCCTATGCATAATGTTTGATACTCTGCATAGAAATTACTTTTACACAATTAAGCTGTTTATTTTGTGAACATTCATCCCACAAGGAAAGATTCGTGTCTACAAAAAAAGAGGGCTGCACAACTAAAAGAAAAGAAAAGCATTCCACACAGAATAACTACAACTAAATAGCAGACCCATGACATAAATGGATGGGAGCACAGAAGTGCACAATATTACACTGTCCATAGCGAAGACATAAAACAAAGAGGTCAAACACTGCCTCCATTTATCTTCTAACAATTCTAAAATCTGCCAACAACAATGCAAGAAAGTGGGCATGCTGTCTTAGGAATAAAAATGTAATTTGGTATTTTTACCCAAAACATTAATTAATTACTATATTAAATTATCTAACAAAAGTAACATGATATTTTTACTAAAACTATTTTTATAACTTGGAAAAGTTAGATTCTCTTGTTTCTCGTGGAAAAAAAATTGTGAGGAACATGGGTAAAAACATTCTCAGGAATTGTTTCCTATGAATGTCATATTTTAAACATTGAACCAAACATGCAAAACAGACTTTCTAAGCTTCAAATTCCTGGGAAACTAAAAATTTCCCTTGTACTACACATCCACTGTGCTCTCCAACAAAAAGTACCAACCAGAAACATAGAGAAATCCTTAGAGAAACATTTAGCAGGTTCATGTTCATTGAGGTGTCTCCCCCCCAAACTTCAACTTGAGACGAAAACAATAGGATTCTTAGAGAAAAAATAGATGTACATATACATAGTAGGTCCAATCTCGCTGAAAACAACAGTATTATGTTTAACATCTATTTGCATTCAGGACATTATATATTTGTTTCATGTCCTGTATAAATATTATTTTAGGTTTTTCTCACAAAAAAAAATGAAACATAAAATCAAGCAGTTCAAATTTTAAGCTATATACGCAACAACACACACAAACTCACCTAGCTGCTATTCCTGAGTAAACATCTGCTGGCTTCTCTCCTGCAACTAGATTGACAGCAACAGCTCCTAACTGAATGAAAGTTAATAATAAATTACTTGACAGGTATTTCCTTTGGAAATACAATTGGTATATTCAAAAGTGGAAGAAATATAACAGATGGCAATTCAAAAGTGGAAGAAATATAACAGATGGCATGCTAATCGCTCAGAGATAGGGACAAGAAACATATTCAGAGTTCTTACTGAACATGTGATAATCACATCTATGCTCATTAAGCAGTACAGGACATGAGCATATGTTTAATCCAGTGCCACTTTTGACAAGACTAATTTTGACAAAGCCCAAAGAGACAACAAACTTGACAGTAAAAATCAACTAAATAGTACAAATGTACAGAGATGTGATCTTAATCTACTCAAGCCAAAATCATTTTCAACAATTATCTAAATCTTAAGATACAGAGCTACATTCAGAACTGATGTTCAGTTTCTATCCTCTAACTTGAATTCTGATATCTAGGACGAAAGAAATTGGGGAAAAAAAGAATGTGACAAAGGCATATTTACCTTGTCTCTCCCCAAGGCAGCATAATGTTGTAAGCCATTGCAGGAGCCATCCTATGAGAGAATCATGGTAGTACAAATAGTGATTAGTTAATAAACATGATTCATTTCATGGAGATGACAAAAATGATAAACTTTACAACTAGAAGTATGAGCATTACATGGTTAATTGAGGTTTATAAAGTTTGTCAACGATTAATTCTAGCTGCCAAAGTTGAACTTGTAGAGAGTTCAAATCTGGGGACCTTGTTGAGATGTGTATATTTATTTTCCAGTAATGGTAACCAAAATTGCTACCCTCTTCATAGCAAATACATTCATGCACTCCTGGTAGTACTCCCTCACATCATCCATATATTTTTACTCTTTATATAGAGACGGGTGAACAAATGCAAAGTATATGTACATATAATAGGATATTTGAAAGCCAGATTAGCCAGATTAACCTGAAAAATGAACATGCCTGAATTTAGAGGTTTGGCTTTTGTGTACATTTGTTAGCTTTTATCATTCTTAGCTCAAATGAACAAGCCAGGAAAATCTTGCTCCAAATTTTGGTTTAAATTTGTCTTTTACCATTCTTAGCTCAAACGAACAAGCAATGAACCCTAACATATCAATGTTCATCTTTGACAACTGACAAGGAATATGTTCCTTACACATAAAAGGAGATTATTGGTTGTTAACCTATTTTGATAAATTTAGAACTAGATCTCTTTACATCCCCTATTTTGATAAATGACACAGTGCCTGTGCGCAGTGTATCTAGACCTCTAGAAACTTATTACTCTACGATAATTTGAAGGCCCTATGTCTACTTATCTTGATCGGCTTCATGCTGCCTCACACGATTTTAATAAACTCCTCTCACCATTTGCAAACGTAAAGAAGGACCTAGAGAACCGCTACCACAGGCTTGTAAGGTTTGCCATGAGAGTATGTTACTACTTGTCATCCAATTTTAGGATCACCAACAAAACCCTAATATGACTTTAGCATCATCTATGTTCCTCCATATACCTTAACAAATACATACGAAGACACATACTTTGTCTAAGGGGGAAAATAGTGCCTTTGCATCATAGTAATAATTTTGAATACATTGGCAGAGGTAATTCTAAAATTCATTCAAAATGCAAACAATGTGACCACACTAGATATATCATTGACAATTGTTGGAAATTCATGGGAAAACCTCCTCGTTCACCCAATATTACCTACGCATTTACTGATGAATCACCTGTTGTTCCTACACTACCAATTGATCTGCGCCTCCAATGATTCTCATTTAACAAGAGAAAAGTTGGAATCTAGAGACATGACCACTAGATTTGTCAACTCTATAAACAATTCGCTGACATGGTTACCAAGTCACTAAGAAGAACAAAGATCAATTATATTTGCAGCAAATTGAGCACACATGACTTATATGCTCCAACTTGAAGGGGTGTTATAATTACAGAAATAAGGTGTGGATCATTTATAATCAGGAATATGTAGAATACATATGTATTATTATCAATGTTTTTATTTATTTTCATATCATATATTTACTATTAGAAGAGATTAAATCGTATTGTTTTCGATTTCTCAATATAAATAAAGCACTCTCGTGTTGTCTTAGAAACACACATTTTTAGCTCAATGTCTATAGTTTAACAAATATAAATAACTGGTTCGGACTAGGATTATCTATGTGATCTTTTGCCACTCCCAGTGTCGACCTAATTTATTAGGTATGGTATATTTTGATATGCTAAACTACATTCAACCATGCAAATACCTGATGTACTGGAATATGTGAGATGAATGTTTCTGGTGACGGGCTTTTTAAAGCTTCAGTTAGAGTTATGCACACAGCTAAGCACTGCAATGGATCTTCAGCTTTCAACCACCACCGCCTCCCTTCAAGAGGTTTGTCTGCAGAATCAAATATGTCTTCAAAATGATTTTCAGTAAATGCTATGCGTCCCTCATGGGATAGTTTATCAACACCACCGGCATAGAGATTTGCTAAGTGTATCTTCAGCCACTGTAGGCCAGACTTTCCGAGAGGGCGTCCATCTGCGAATTCCAATATTCCCCGGCATAAATCTGAACCAAGGTGATTTAAGTGTGGGTGCATGGGATATGCACGCCCTCGGAAATCAACGTTGTGTGGGTAGTAAAAAACCTCTTCATCCTTCATTTTCCGTGCTACCTGTACCATATTGGTTGGGTCACCAGACAAAGAATATGGATTACAAACTAATGTACATATTGTTAAAAGAAGCTTACAGCAAGTTTAAGTTCTATGTCACAACGTTGTGAATATCTCTCTCTGTTCTCTTTCTGCACAGATTTGACTTTCCACTTCCATTTCTTTATCTTTGCTTCATCATCAGTATCTGGTTCATCAGGTAAAGGAACCTGGCAATAGAAATTTAAACACCAATTCAAACCATAGTCAAGTCCCTTAAAGCATAATTTCAAAATATAAAATTCATAATCCATACACCTTGTGAGATTTAGGCATAGTAATAGTCAAACAAGTTAAAAAGCTACAATATAATCAGTTGACAATTATTAAAACAGAAAGAAATTAACAAACAGACAGCAACCATTTAATTGTACTTACATCATCGCGGTCCACCAAATCAGCAAGGCGGCCTCCACTAGCCCATATCCTGTCTATAACACTTAGTACCTTTTTATTTATCCTCCATTTCGTATGCCCAAGAGTATCCAGAGCCTGATCACATGAGTTTATGTTTGTTTAAGAAAAATTTCTTCCCTAATTCTTATTTAGATAAAAGAATAGTGAAACACACACTGTGTGTGATTGGGTAACACTAAAATTTGTATGTAATGTAGTGTACCCAACAAGCATGATATCTATAACAAATTCAGACCTCAAATACAGGCTCTAATTGCTTCCTAGGGCTTCTCTTAATAGCTTCACGTTGTTGCCTGACTCCGTGAGTACGCATGACATATGAGGGTAAGAACAAGTGCCCACCTTTGTCATAACTGTGAAAGCACAATAAAGAGAAAATGGAGAAGACAGCACTTAACTCAGACATTCAGCTAAAAGAAAAAAAAAATAGTGATTTACTTATTGTAAACATTGATTCATGTGTTTGACCGTGTACAAGGAAAATGTTGATTCACAATTGGAAGCTAATTGTAAATGGCAGTTTACAGGGTTAATAGTATACTTGAGTAGAACAAAGTACATTGCAGACTTGCAATAAGCATACCATTACAAAAGAAATGAAAACATGAATTAAACAGGGTAGCCCAATCCCCATTGCCAATAAGAAATAATAAACCCCTTCAACAAATGACAACCACAGCCCAAGCATTACCACAGAGAAGCTAAGAGCTAATCCATCAACAATTAAATGCACCAAAGGATAGTATATTAAAGAGTATCATATGCTGATCATCTTCTTCAGATCTTTTTTTACCTTGGTTGGAGTTTGGACCACCTTCTAGCCCCAATTCATAGCATTAGTCTAAAGAAAAGCTTTGAAATCATACCCATCTATAAGATCGAAATACAAAAAGGTAGCAAGACAGCAAATAAATGCGTAAGTTATCATACCCTGTCCAATTGACTGGTGGAACCAACATAGGCATATAAGGAATGACCATACTTTTTGCCTGTAGAAAAATGGAAAATTTAAAATGAAATAAATGATTTGTAGAATCCATAGCCGCAAGCAGAGATGGGTTATAAACATAAATATATACAAACAATATACGATATTAGGATGCAATCATCAATTGAGAACTGATTGAAATAAACTGTAACAACGCTTAAGCTTTGATACCAAGGTAAGCAAGCTAATAAACCTCTGAAAATTCATGCTATTCAATCAGAGAGATATGGAGAGAGTCATGTGAGGAGCAATTTGTTCGTTAACAACCATCTCCCCAATATGGTATGAAATATTCCCCCTGAAGAAACTCAATTCATCTACACTCAAAGACTTGACAATAAAATATGGATCCCACATAACCACTATCCACACCATGGGCTATTGCAGGGAGAGAAGTATATTTAAAAAGAAGAAACAAGCTTTTATGTGCTATAAGCATGACTACAACACCAATTAACTCCAGGTTTAGCAGGTAAATTTACTTCCAACCCCATTGGGCACCAAAATCCATTTAGCAAACTGATAGGCCCATTTAGCAAAATACAAAAGATAATGAAAAGAACAACAGAGCATTAATAGTGGGGAAATATCCTTCGATGGGATAAGCAAGGAACTACATTCGTGGGTTTGAAGATAAAGATATAGTTTAGAAGCTTCAAGCATTGTGCTCCAACCTAATAATAAACCACATTGGCAACTAAATCTGCCCATTTCTACAAAAGATTTCTAGGATCAAGGGTTTAAGTCTTACCATGAATTGGGAGTAAGTCTATATTAGGACTATATTTAAGGTAGTATCCAGGTAAAATCACTACACTAAGTCTAAAAGTCTAGGAAAAATATTAAATTGGTAAGATTTTGGTCTTACAAGTAGGACTATATTAGGCTTACAAGTAGGACTACAAATGCTTGAAGTTCCCTAATATATAGACTTATTGTGAATTCAAACTAGGAAAAAGATTAAATTGGCAAGATTTTGATCCAGCTAGATTCTCGTGTATCTCCTTAGTTATCTCCTCTCTTAACTCATCCTATGATTGTCAAGATCCAGCACTGTCATCATTATAAGCCAAACTTTTCCTAGCCCTGATTCAATTCAGAATCTAAATTATCAGTAAAGAAGTCCATGAGCTAAAGGCTTAGTAACCTTGACATATAACAATGCCTAAAATGTTAATGGGAGATATCCCGAATGATGAACAATTCCATTTAAATTTCAACTAAAGAACAAAAGGCAATGGAATACTTACAGTCCTGTCAAGTCCTTTAAGAATTAGAGGGTCACATTGAATAATGCCATATCTTCTGCTTGATTTACTGTTTCAATAAAAAAAAATCCAGAGCAACAATGTAAAATACTGCTCGAAAATTTAACTTAATATGAGCGACAGAGAATAAAGCTCACATTGACTCTTTTGTCACTGTTATAAATGAATGAATAAATGCAGGTCGGATATCAGGTGCATCATCCAATAATTGATCTGATGGTGGTTGTATATATGCTGTTTGCAACAAGAGCTCAATTAAACGGCTTCCAACCTGTGATGTGGAGAAGGTACCGTCTAGATAAGAAGCAAACAAATAGCAGAAGCGAAATTTAGAGTGTAAGAGAGACTACACAAACCTTTGTCTTTATGACTGATCCCCACGGTTTTGTATCGTCCTTGTCCTTTACCAGCCCCCTCACTGCGACTAGCTTTTGCTTTTTCATCAAATCAATGACTTTTTTCCGCAGCTTTTGTCCTTCTTTGATGTCACCATCAGATTCAACTGCTTCCTTTTTCTTGCTTCTATCACCCTTTTTCTTCTTAGTTGCCTCCAAGAACCTGTATATTCTAACCTGAGCCATCAAATAATAAACAGTACATAAGGTTGCACCCATAACAACCCATAACCAAGTACCTATAGATATAAAATGTCATTCCCAGGGAAATTTAGTAATCAGAATAAACTGTAGAAATATATAACAGGACAAAAAGAATGAACATTTTGCCGTTAGAAAGTCCCAATCCTTGAGCCTTATACGTGTATCAGATTGTGTATGTGATATCGGGAGATATAGAATAGCCTGAGTAGTTAGCAGTGTACTCCTCAGCTCCAGTTCGATACCCATAAAGACAGCCAAAAAAGCGTTACATTACATCACACATATCCAGTCCCATCTTATGATTGCCACACCTGGCTCCATCCCCGCCTCCAACATAAGTGTAGATTTTTTCTATTAGAAAACATATTAGTAAAGCCATATTTTTATTTCAACATTAGAGGTAACTAGGTAGATTTTCACCTCCTCTAGATATTCCCCTCTTCCATCTCCAACCTTTTAAACTTCCTCCACATTCCCATGGGTTGCCCAAGGGTGTTGTTCCTAGGTGACACACAAAAGATATGGGAACTTTCGAGTTCTTCTGAACGAACACGATGGAAACACACTCGAACTTACAGAACATAATTAAAAACAGTACGAAATAAACAATATAAAGTATGTGTGCACGTAAGACGGAAGTCAAACAAAACAACCACAAAAAACACGATCAATGCAACATCCCACCTCATTTTCAACGGCATCACCTATGCCGCACGCAGCCTGCACAACCCTGGCAGTGCCAATGGTGGCCTTCTCGGTTCCGGTCATCAACAACCCCATCAACTTATGCATTGCGATAACAGCCATCTTGTCCGCCGGCAACTGAACAAAGTAGCTTGCATAGGCTGTCCTATTCCTCCCTTCATTATACATTTCCTGTTCCTTGGCAATGGCATCCCTAAGAGGCTCAAACCAGCCAAGAAATAGCGACTTCATGTACGGCAAGTTGGGTGCCAGCTTCTGCTCACACATGTCCACCAAAAGCTCTCTATACTCCTTCACCGCCTCTTCCCACACCTCGGTCTCAATCTTCACCTGCCTTCTTCTCAACTCCTGGTACCTAGTCTGCCCCACACCCTTCACCTGATTCTGCCACCTCCGACCAACCACCTCCTTCCGCTTCTCCTTCTTCATCCCCTGCAACAGTTCTCGAATTCCACCAATTGGGGCACCCTCGCCCTCCACCAATTCACTCTTCTCTTCTTTATCCATCTCCTGTAACAGCAGCTGTTGAATTTCATCCGCCGGGGCAGCCTCTTCCTCCACCAACTCACTCCTCTCTTCATTATCCATCTCCTGCAATAGCAGCTGCCGAATTTCAGCAGCAGCCTCTTCCTCCATCAACTGCACCTGCTCTTCTTTACTCATCTCCTGCAACAGCAGCTGCTGAATTTCATCAACACCAGTTCCATCTTCCTCTACGTCAGTGGAAGAAACCGCCTCCGCAACGCCGGATAGCCCTTTAGCGCATAATGGAAACTGAAAAAAACGGTCGCACCTAGCACAGTATTGTTGTGGCAAGTTGGATAGAATCTTGGTTCTGGGAGAGAAAAGGGAAGCACTTGAGACAGAGAGAAGTCTGGGCGAGTGGAAGTTGACCCTGACACCGCGGCAGGCTTGTTTGGCAGCGTGCCGCCACATGTTCGACGAAATGGCTGAGAGAGAGGGTTGGGATAGTAAAGGGCTGGGAACAGAATCGAGTCCCTTGGCGAGGGAAATGGGGGAAGGGAACATCAAATTGAATGGAATGAAAACGAGAACAAATAGAAAGGAAAAAGGGGTGAAGTTGGTGAGAGTGGGAAAAAGGGTTCCAAATTCATGGAATGAATGAACGAAGAAATTAATGAAAGTGTTTCGCCGCCTTTAACAGAGAACGATGGTTGTGGAAGTGAAGGATACAGTAGAACCCACGACGGCACAAAAACCCTCCTCAATGGGGTTTTGCGATTAACCTTTTAAGAAAGATACTCCTACTAATTATGTTCATTTTTCGAAATTATTTAATGATAAAAGTTACTAAAGATAAATTCTCCAAAATATCAGAAAGTGTAAAAAAAATAATAAATTTGTAAAAGAAAAATATATTGGTAGTTTTGATTATCAGAAGTTAAATCATTAAAATAATGATATAAAAATTATTTCAAATTCTTTTACTTTTTAAAAATTAATGTAATTGTAGTTTATATTTTGAAAAATAAAATGGTATATTATCAAAAAGTGTCATGTTTAATTTTTTAGATTATTTAATTCAATAGATACCGAAAGTGATATGGGCTTTGGAAGCATAAGTATGATTTTGAGTAATACATAATTTTTAAATATGATTTATTTTTTCTTATAAAAATACTAGTGTGGTTTGGTAACGTTAAAATGTTATTGCTGAAATTGGTAACTACTTAAATTGAAATCTTATTTTGTTTTAGGTGCTACCCTTCTTCTTTTATGTTTTGTTTTACAACAATGTCTACTTTAGAGTTTATAAAGGGAAGATATTGAAGATTAATCCCTATAACATTCATTGCAAGGAAAAGAAGCTTTACTCATTGTTTTTTATTCATTGAATGTTGGATTTCATGGTTGTTATAACCAAAGAGAAACTTCACGAAAAAAACATAACATACCGTGATTGTTTTGGTAGAGACAAGAACATAATTTGTCGTTTGAAAAAACTAAAAAAAATAGTAGAAGTCTGGTCAGCATGAAATTTATTTTTATAATCAATGTCCATTTTATTTTTTTTATCTTGACCTCCCATTGGAGCTAAGATGAGGGAGGATTTATTCTCCTTCCATCTCATATGCTCAAAACTCGTCCACAGAACATTGTTAACTCTTGCTGCATCAAACTTAAAATATGTGTTTTGAAGCCTAGTATTTTTTTTTTCGGAGTCAATATATCATAATATTGCCAAAAATATGAAGAATTGATGTAGGTATTAATGATACTCTTGTAATATTTTTATGTCTTATTTGAGAGATTTTAATTAAAGTAAAATTGAGTAAATATCAATAAATAATAAAATAGTAATTGGATTAGCCAAGAGGCTTGTGATTACCAATATTTGATGATTCTAGCAAAATAACAGGATTTATATAATAAGCATCTCATTAATGATAATTAGTGTTGGAAAAATCAAGGAAACCTTTGTAAAAGAACACTAAAATGAGAATTGAGTCAAAACTATATAAAAAAAAATCATATAAAAAAATACAAGCACAAAGCATATGCATATTGTCAAATAAACCTGAATTTTGTAAATTTAATGGGGTGCAAGAAGCAATTGCCTCTTTATTTTTTCTAGAACAAAAATGTAGTAACATTGGTGCGCATATGAAAAAGAGGGCTGCAACTAACACTTATGCTGGGCTGACACCTTGTGTAATCTATCTGTTAGTCAATGTTCTACGCATCGAGGTCGAAAGTCCCCGGCAGAGTCACCGATTGAAACGGCGCTGCCACCACCTTCTCCGGCTGAACAAACTAGAGAGAAGCAGACGCAACCAAAATAAGTGTGTGAGGTGCTTCTCTCATCTCTGTTTTGTTCTTCTCAATTCTCAATGGGTTTCATTTATCGGATGCATCTTCGCAGGGGATGACTTTTGTATAGTTCACTTCAACTAATTCTTCGTTCCAAGTTTGGAAAGCGCTGTTGAATGGAAGCTTGGAAAAAAAAATCCAATCTTGGTCACACTTGGAAGCAAGATTGTCATGTCGTTCAGTGCTAAGACAACAAGCTTAAGGTATGCCATTCCCAAATTTAGTGTCTTTCTGAGGTTCTTTTCTTATTCCCAATACAAAAACGCCAAAAGCAATTCTGGGTTTGATGCCATTGGTGATGCTGTGGCCTTATTCAGTCGCTTAATCACTATGCGCCCTCTTCCATCTGTTGTAGAATTTAACATGATTTTAGGGTCAATAGTGAAGATGAAGCATTACCCTACTGCTATATCGTTGTTTAAACAAATGGGGTTGAGAGGGATCACCCCTTCTATAGTGTCTTTGAGTATCTTGGTCAATTGTTACTGTCACTTGGGTCACTTGGGTTTTGCCTTTTCAGTGTTGGGCATGGTTCTCAAGAGGGGTTATCAGCCCAATGCGGTAACCTTGACCACACTCATGAGAGGGCTTTGTGTCAAAGGTGAGGTTGGGAAAGCAGTGGACTTTCATGATAGTGTGGTGGCTCAGGGGTTTCTGTTGGATGAAGTTAGTTATGGGACCTTGATCAATGGGCTGTGTAAAATAGGAAAGACAAGCGATGCCTTTGAGTTCATGCAAAAAATGGAAGGGCGGATGGTTAGGCCTAATGTAGTAATCTACAATATGATGATTGATGGTTTGTGCAAAGATGGATTTGTAACTGAGGCGTGTGGTTTATATTCGGAGATTGTTGGCCAGGGAATAAGTCCTGATATTTTTACTTACACTTGTCTAATTCATGGTTTTTGTAGTTTGGGGCAGTGGCGAGAAGTCACCCAGTTGTTGTGTGATATGGTTGATAAAAAGGTCAACCCAAATGTTTATACCTATAATATACTAATTGATGCATTGTGTAAAAACAAAATGCTCAGAAAAGCTCATGATATGTGTAATTTGATGATTGAAAGAGGTCAGCAACCAGATGTAGTTACTTTCAACACTTTGATGAGTGGATATTGCTTATACAATGATGTGGACGAGGCAAGAAAGTTATTTGATACATTTGTTGAATGGGAAATTGTGCCTGATGTTTGGAGTTATAACATCTTGATTATTGGGTATTGCAAGTGTAAAAGGGTTGATGAAGCTTTGATCCTCTTCAATAAAATGCATTGCACGAATTTGGTTCCTAATATTGTAACTTACAGTTCTGTTATCGATGGTTTGTGCAAATCTGGGAGAATCTCTTATGCATGGCAACTTTTTAGTGCAATTCATGATGGCGGTCCCTCCCCTAATGTTATCACTTACAATATCATGTTAGATGCTTTTTGCAAAATCCAACATATTGACAATGCAATTAAATTATTTAACCTAATGTTTGAAAGGGGATTGACTCCAAATGTTTCGAGTTATAACATCTTGATTAATGGATATTGCAAGAGTAAGAGGATTGGTGAAGCCATGAACCTTTTCAAAGAAATGCGTCACAGAAATTTGGTTCCTGATTCTGTAACTTATAATTCTCTCATTGATGGACTGTGTAAATCTGGGAGAGTTTCTGATGCATGGGAGCTTTTTTATGCGATGCATCATGGTGGTATGGCAGTTAATGTTAACAGTTATAATATCTTGTTAGATGCCTTTTCCTAAATTCACCATGTTTTCTAGGAAATCGATTATTGAACCTAATGTTTGAAAGGGGATTGACTTCATGGTGTTAGTCATTGCATCTTGATTGATGAATATTGCAAGGGTTAAAAAGATGGAAGAGGCTATGAATCGCTTCAGAGATATGCCTTGCAACAGTTTGATTTTTGATTCTGCTAACTAGTATCTCTTCTATTAATGGCTCAAGAATCTACAAGAATATCATCTGCATGGGAGCTCATCGATCATACATACATGATAATGGATGGCCATCTATCACTTACAAGTTACAATATCTTGTTAGATGCTTTTTTGCAAAACCAGCATCCTGACAAGGTGACTATTTTAATTAAGTGGTGTCAAAAATAATTTTTTGATAGGTGCCCTTTGCCGAATTGATAGGTTTTACAGAGATCAAAGACTTAACATTGCACTAGAGATTTTTCATCACTTTGGCTGAACTTGCTGGTGTGAATGTTGTCACATATAACCTCATTGTCAATGGACTCTGCTGAGAAGGTTTGTTCCATGAAGTAGTGATTTTTTATCTGCATAAAAATGAGAATGATAAAGCATAGGAGCTACTTCAAGAAATGTTTGCCGGAGATCTGAACAAATGATAAACCTGGTGAGATACAGTAGCTAATTCACACTAAAATCTATAATTCTATACTTATACGAAAGATAGGTTTGCATAAATGCTTAGCAAATGCACTGTTGCAGCTTTGATGTAGGTTGAACCCCATGGAAAATGCATTGTTGCATATAGTCTTGCATGGTCTTCACCAATAGTTCATGAAAGGTGGCTCTCTCTTGAGGTAATCTATGTTTTTAAGAATATTTCAGGCAATTTATATATTCTTGGAATAACTTTTCTATTTCTTGAATGAATAATAGTTGTACGTAAATACCTGCTTGCACAAGTGAAGCAATTTATGATATGGTATAACTACTTTCTATGAAGTGGCATAGATGGTGTTTGTTGCATTTTTTTATTTATTTTGTGTTTGAATAGAGAATTTCATAATTTCTAAGATATTCAAATACATTGAATTTGAATGGATCGATCACATTTCAAGTCCAGGTGTCTAGACACAGCAAAACTTGGTTTTTCCTAACTGATATTTGGCGCACTTTCTTTGTTAAAAGGTAGAAGCACTTATGAATAATTCAGTAAAACACACTTTTATTTAATTGAGCATGTATGGTTTTGTGTAGTCTCAAGAGTTTTCCTATGTCTTCCTCTGTTGTTCTACAGAATATACATAATGTATTTTAATCTTTTTTTCATCTACTAATTTAAATTAATTCTACTTGTTGCTGGAGGAACAATTTGGATCAGTATGTAACTGTGTATTAAATATTAGCATGTTGTATTGCAATTCAATTTTCAATGGATGTGTGGTTTGTCATTAAAGATGTCAATTATCAGTTTATTCTTAATGAAATCATTAAGACTTCTTTAATCTTTGTGTCAGACTCTCCCCTACTATCTCTGAATATGCTGAACTACCTCATGGATCACGTAAGGGAATTGGAAAATGCAGTTGCAAAGAAACCGAAGCTAAATTAAACTACAGAAAAAAAAAAAAAAAAAAAAAAAAAAAAGAACATAAATTGGAATTTAAAAAATGTTTTTTTTTTTTTTTTTTTTTTAAAGATTTTCTTAAATATTCGTTTTTTATTAAAATTTGATAGTAACTTCTATTTTTTATTTATTTTATTTGTTTTCATTTAAATGT